>Ga0209452_1000013_pt1 | contig 288163 bp, 243 predicted proteins | sample WorMetimpBELIZE1_FD_187388 | JGI IMG/M metagenome (GOLD analysis project Ga0209452, IMG submission 187388) | Marine gutless worms symbiont microbial communities from Max Planck institute for Marine Microbiology, Germany - Olavius imperfectus... | ecosystem: Host-associated > Annelida >... | reverse complement strand
AGATAGGGCATTCATGGCTGTTTGGTCTCGGTGAAGTTTGGCGATTGATCTGATCACCAAACGTCATGAATGTTCCTATCTTTTTTATCTCACTGATATCGTTATATTATTTGTGGGGATACCTCAGGGTCAGAGTACATTAACTTATTTCCAAACAGTTTGTGGTTAAGTGTTCGCAGGTTTGATCTAGTTGAGCCAACGCGACGTTTTTAAAAATAAAGGGGTCAGAGTACATTAAGCTATTTCCGAGCAATCAGCGGTTAACTGCTCACTGATTTGCGGTGGTCTACCCAACGCTTCGTGCTTTAAGCGGTGCCCAGTTAGGCTTTCAATTTGCTGTTTAAATGTATCGCTTCCCAGCACTAGTCCTCTTCGAGTACCGCTTTGAATTTTATCAATGTCAGTTTGAGGCAGTTCATCATCAAACAGAGCGCGGTAAGCGGCAAGACGCTGGTTGTCTGAAGCTCCTAAATTTAGGTATACAGGATGAGGACTGTGCAGTGACGAAGGTGTGCCTAACGCATTTATTCTGTAGCTTGACCATTTATATTCAACAGGGTTTTCAACCATATTTGCTCTTACAGGGTTCAGCTCGATGTATCTATAAACCGTGAGAAGATATTCGTCGTTAGAGACCAGACTGGAATGAAACCTTCCTTCCCACAACGTCCCAGAGCGTTCATATTTGTGGTTAAAGTACCTCACATACATGCGGCCAAGCGCTTGCATCATCTTGCTTACGCCAAGGTTATCAAGCTTAGGAGTGCAAAGTAAATGAACATGATTGGTCATTAATACCCAAGCATGTATGCCTACATTATATTTTACAGAAAACTTTTTAAGCCAGCTGATGTAAGCGATGTAATCGCTTTCAGAGTTAAAGCAAATTGAGCGGTTATTGCCTCTTTGGATAACATGTTGAGGATAGCCAGCGGGAGCTAAACGGGGTTTCCTTGCCATACTTTCATCAAATCCCTTTCTATATTCTCTCTACTAAAATGAGTGAATTGAGTAAGAGCTACAACCCTGTACCTACCAAAACTGGTCTAACGGGCAAGCTGGAAGAATGAAATGAATGGCTTAGCTGGCTGTCCTAAATTAGAAAATGTACTCTGACCCCATTATTCGTATCCCCAGGGGGCGCTTGGCGTTGCTATGGGGCTTTCGAGATCAAAATCTACCTGTACCTCGCGGGCAGGACGAATTAGTCGATAGCTAAAGCGGCTAGGGTAGATCATCATTTGCCAGACGTTATCCGTTGATGCCGCAATCCCCGATTCTATAAATAACGCTTTTGAATATACATCTGCAGGAAACAACTGCACTTGGGGGAACCCTTCATCTACTGTGTGGCCGCCATACATAGTTGAAGAATGAAAGCTGCCATCTTCATTTCTATGATCGTGCTTCAGCATAAGACCCGCGCCGGTTTTCGTTAGAATCCAAGTGCGGGATGCATCGTCACCCACGTGAAATGGAATTTGAATTTCCGAGTCTGTGCACTTTCTTACGTGCATAACAAGCTTTGCATCACCGAACGTATTACCTACATTGTCTTTGCTCACTTTGCCCTGAAATGCTTTACCGCAATGGGCTTTTATCGCATTAAAAAACATATCGTGGTTAGGAATCGAGACTAAAGGTGCCTCTTTAGAAAGCGCAGCACTGCTTATTACAGCAAGTCCATAAAAGAGATAGGCACAATACTTTTTCATTTCTTAATTCGTCATTACAAATTGATACATGCTTAGCAGTGTAACCCATCTGAGTAATGGGGTCAGAGTACTTTAATAAAGACTGTGGTGTAATGTGCGATAGAGAGTGGCGGTATCAGTTGGTTTAGCTGTTGGGTTGCCACGGGGAAATACTCGGAAAAAATGTACACTGACCCCATTTTTTTCTGAGGGGGCAGTTCAATACTTGAAGTAATGGGGTCAGAGTACTTTATTGACCATGACTGTGACGTATTGTGCGATAGGAGAGTGGCGGTATCACTTGGTGTAGCTGTTGGTTTCCTGCGCGGAAGAACTCGCAAAAAAATGTACTCTGACCCCTTTTTTTTCTGAGGGGGGCAGTTCAATACTTGAAGTAATGGGGGCAGAGTACTTTATTGACCATGGCTGTGGCGTATTGTGCGATAGGAGAGCGGCGGTATCACTTTGTGTAGCCGTGGGATTCCTGCGAGGAAGAACTCGCAAAAAAATGTACTCTGACCCCATTTTTCAGCGTGCGAGAAATGTACTCTGACCCCATTTTTTGGGGTGTATAAGTGGTCGAAACGCATATGTATTCGCAATATAAATATTGCTGATAGTTGTGGCGTGTTAGCTTAGCACTACATTCAGCGTTTAATTTTCAGGGCGAAATAATCACATGAATAAATCAATACAACTGTTTACGCTAATTACCTCAGAAGGCGAGCTTCAGGTATCACTAAAAGAGGTTGATGTTCCAGAGCCGAAGCCGCATGAAGTGATAGTGCGTATGGAAGCTTCCCCCATCAACCCTTCAGACATGTGGCCCATGTTTGGCCCGGCAAGCTTGGATAAAGCGACCTTCGAGGCAGACAAAAAAGCATTGATTGCACCCGTCCACAAGCCTTTGCTTAATCGAATCAAATCGCGTTTAGACCAAACTCTGCCTATCGGAAACGAAGGGGCTGGCACCGTGGTCAAGGCGGGTGATAGCCCAGAAGCACAGGCGCTAATGGGTAAAACCGTATCTATTCTCACTGGCGCAGCGTACACCGAGTATGCATGTGTGCCTGTTCAGGCATGTTTGCCTCACATGGACAGCACAACGCCACAACAAGCCGCATCGTCATTCGTTAACCCACTGACCGCGCTGGGTATGGTTGAAACCATGCGTATGGAAGGCCACAAGGCGCTAGTACACACCGCAGCGGCTTCGAACCTTGGGCAAATGCTGAACAAGATTTGTATAGAGCAGGGCGTAGCGCTTGTAAATATTGTTCGCAGCCAAAAGCAGGTGGATATACTTAAAGACATCGGCGCGAAAACTGTGCTCGACTCAAGTAGCGAGAATTTCAAAGCCGAACTTTATCAAGCCATCGACAGCACGGGCGCAACACTAGCGTTTGACGCAATTGGCGGCGGTGAGCTTGTTAGCGATATTCTTACTATGATGGAAGCGTCGGGCAGTAAAGATGCAAAAGGCTTTAACACTTACGGCTCTGACAGCAATAAACAAGTGTATATCTACGGCGGCTTAGATTTCTCGCCTACTATTTTGAATCGCGCTTACGGCATGACGTGGAGCATCGGAGGTTGGCTACTTATGCGTTTCTTAGGCAAGCTTGATAAGAAGCGTGTAGGCGAGCTATATCAAAAAGTGGCTATGGAAATTAACACCACTTTTGCGTCGTCTTACACCAAGGAACTCAGTCTTGAAGAAGCGTTACAGCCTGAGAATGTAGCGCTGTATAATGCTAAAAAAACCGGTGAGAAATATCTGATTGTGCCAAACAAGGGATAATCAGCGCAGCGTTTTAATACAGCAATTTCAGCTTAATTTTATTCAATAATAGGGTCTGTTGATCTTTGGTGTACAAACTGCGGTTTAAAGTACATCAAGGGGCTACAGACCCTTTTTGTATTCGTTATCAGTCAGCTGCAAAGAAGCTGAAATACGCTTAAAATGATGCAAAGTAACCAGTAAACAGTAACCAAATTAAAAGGTATTTCAGAAAACATGCCTGAAGGCCCAGAGATTCGTCGCGCTGCAGATAAAGTCGAAGCGGTGATCAAAGATATCCCCCTAGAAAAAGTAGAGTTTGGATTAACTCAGCTGAAACCCTACGCGAAACAGCTAGAAGGCGAAAAAGTCTTGCGCATGGAAACCCGCGGCAAGGCGTTAATTACCCATTTTAGCAATGGGCTCTCTATGTATTCACATAACCAACTCTATGGCGTGTGGCATACCTGTAAACGCAATAGAATGCCGGATACTACCCGCCAGCTAAGGGTAGGGCTTCACACTGAAACTCACAGTGCTATTTTGTATAGCGCGTCTGATATTAGTATTTGGCCAACGCAGACTATTCACGAGCACCCTTTTTTACAAAGAGTTGGACCCGATGTACTCAACAATTCGGTGACAGAAGAGTTGGTATTAGAACGTTTACGTTCAAAAGCTTTTTTTAACCGCGCATTAAGCGGTTTATATCTGGATCAACGCTTTATGGCAGGGCTGGGCAACTACCTTCGCAGCGAAATATTGTTTGCAGCAGGTGTTCATCCTTCACTTAAACCTTCTCAGTTAGATGATGAGCAGCTACGCAGTTTGGCACATCACACCTTAGCAATATGCAAACGCAGCTATGAAACCGGTGGCTATACCGTATATACAGAACTGCGCGAAGTGCTTGAAGCAAAAGGCGTTAACTTTGAAGGTACGCGGTTTATGGTGTTCGACAGGGAAGAGCAGCCTTGTAGAATCTGCGCCACCCCAATAAAACGCCAAACCTATAACGGGCGGCGCCTTTATTGGTGTAGCCTGTGCCAGGCGAAGTAATCTACACTCCATTTTTATGATCAATAAATAATCTAATTGACTTGGAGTCAATTACGATTAATTATATCCGTAACTGGTTACGGAGTTTTGTAGAGTGAAGTCATTTAATGAATTGGGGCATATTGCATTAGGTACTGCCTTACGTCAGCTAGCCGCGCAGGTGTCAAAGGATGCGGAAAATACTTATGCGAAATTTGGATTTGCGATAGAGCCAAAGTGGTTCCCCGTATTTTACGTGCTCGCGTCAAAAGGTGCTGATTCCGTTGTGAATATCGCTAAAGAGATAAATCATTCTCACGTGTCGGTGAGTAAAATCGTAAAAGAAATGAAAGCACGCGACCTAATTGAAAGTTACAAATCGAGCGACGATTCACGGGTTACGTTGGTGGCTTTAAACGATAAAGCGAAAGCGATGGTGCCCCAAATGGAAAAGCAGTGCGATGCCATAGACGCTGCTATGCGCGAGCTAAAAGATGAAACGGGAATCGATTTGTGGGAAGCGGTGAGCGTAGTTGAAAGGCATCTTCGATATCGCCCCATAAGTGCCAGAGTAGACGGTGACTCGTTTGATATTAAGGTAGTCGATTATGCGCCAAAGTATCGCGAGGCATTTAAATCGCTCAATGTTGAATGGATAAGCAAATATTGGGAGCTTGAAGAGCCCGACTTTAAAGCGCTCGATGACCCTGAAGGCTACATTTTGAATCAGTCGGGTGTGATATTGATCGCGTTAGATAAGGGCGAACCCATAGGCTGCTGTGCACTTATCAAACAAACTGACGATACGTTTGAACTTGCCAAAATGGCGGTGTCTCCCAAAGCTCAAGGCAAAGGGGTAGGGCTGCTGTTAGGCAAAAGTATTGTTGAAAGAGCGAAACTGATGGGATTAAAGCGGCTTTATTTAGAGAGCAACTCGGTGCTTAAGCCCGCAGTAAGTTTGTACGAAAAGATAGGGTTTAAGCACATTAAGGGGGCGTCATCGCCTTATGCGAGATGTGATGTGCAGATGGAGCTACAGTTAAAATAGGCTGGGCGTACAAGCGCACAAAGAAAGTACGCGTAAGAAAAGGCAGGCTACTAACGACCTGCTCTGTGCTTTACGTACATGAACACTAACATCACGTTTAAGCCAAATATTGCGATGCATAGCGACCCAATAGTGGCATCTCTGAAACTAAAGAATTGGGCCACGGTACCCGCGCCAATAGTGCCCAACATCATTCCCACGCGGGTGGCGTTTGAATAAAACGCTGAAGTAAAACCTGTCAAATCAGGTGCTTGTTGTTGCAGTAAGGTCAATCCAATACCGGCATATAAACCGTAGAACAGCGCGTTCAATATTTGAAGGGTCAATAACTCCCAACTCGACTGAGAAAAGTACACGCCAACGTAGAAGCAACAGCCGAAAATAAACGCCACAGCCATGATACCCGCAGGTGGGAAGCGTCGGGCTAATTTGGCTGCTAGCAGCATGGTAGGTATTTCAAGTGCGGCCACAACCCCCATCATTAGCCCGGGCAAATTTTCCGGCAACCCCAGTTCATTCATTACGTACAAAGGCATGGATGATAAATACATGACATTGCCTGCCATTCCGGCAAGTATGGCTAACCCAACAAGCCAAAATGGCAGTGATAACGAGCCCTTTAGAGTAGTGTTGAGTGAGTGTTGATTGGCTTTTTGTGGAGGCACAACCTTAACCACAAAAAGCGTCGCAACAACCACGCACGCGATAGCCACAGAAAAAGACGCTGCGAAGCCAAAATTGGCAACCAGCGTAAATGCCAGCGGCGGGCCTACCACCCAAGCGAGAGAGATGGCCGCGCGAACTTTTGAGTTAAATGCGGCTAAGTCGATGTCTTGGTTTTTTGCCCATAATCCTGAAACAGTCAGCATTTGAGACACTGCCCCAGCGCCTACTGACATAAACAATACGCCAGCAAGGAATACGTGCCAAAACTGCTTGCTAAAGATAAAGGCGATCATGGCGATGCCCACGCAAACCATGGTCAGCCCGTAAAGGCGATTTGCGTTAAAACCTTTGTCTGCCAAGTGCCCTAGATACTGACTGATCACCAACCCTGATAGCGTAACGGAAACCATATAAATACTTATATAAATGGGCTCAACGTTGATCTCGTCGATGAGAAAGTAGCTCATGAGCGGCGTAACAAACGACGATGTTAGCCCTGTTAATAGACTTAACAGTAAAAAAGGAAGTTGTGGAGAGAATGCGTGACGCGATGACATGAGGATACGAGCTCCGAGGGACTGTTAGACGTGGTTGACCGAAATTCGTAAAGAAAAGGTCGCAGCCCTTAATAACGAGGGCGCATTATAAGTGCTGCGCATCTCATGTCTATGACAAAGCTTTTATTAGTTATACCGTTTTACATACTTAGTGTACTTCATGCGCCCAGGCCCATAGCGCTTTTTAAACTTAAAGAAAGCTCGCAATTTCGCTAAGCGACTTTTTCTGCATGGCGTGTGCAGGAATTGTGGCGTTATCCGCCGGATAACCTGCAATAATGAGCATGTAAGCGCGCTCGTTATCAGGCCGCTGACAGACTTCGGTTAAAAAGTTCATTGGTTTTGGTGTGTGGGTCAAGGTTGCTAAACCTGCGTTGTGAAGCGAAGTAATAAGCATACCCACCGCGATACCCACCGATTCGTGCACATAGTAGTTTTGGCTTTTTTCGCCCGTTTCTGTTTCACCAAATTTTTGACTGAATACGGCAATAAGCCAAGGCGCGGTTTCCAGATAAGGCTTACTTGCGTCAGTGCCTAACGGCTTAAGGTCATCTAGCCATTGTTGCCCAGCACGCCCATTATAAAAACCGCGCTCATGCGCTTCAGCCTGTTCGCGTATTTGTTGTTTTACTTCACGCGACTGTATTGCGGCAAAATGCCAAGGCTGATGATTCGCTCCACTAGGTGCAGTGCCAGCGGTCAAAATACAGTTTTCAATTACCGCTTTATCAACGGGTCTGTCGCTAAAATGGCGAATGCTGTGGCGACGCTGCATGGTTTTCAAAAACTCCTCGCTGCGAGTAAGCATTTGCTCTTCAGGGTATTCAATAAAATCAGTTAGCGGAGAATGGTCGTGAGGTTGCATTTATTATCTCTTTTTTATTGCTTTTAATTACTCTAACGTTTGTGGCACGTTAATAAAAATAAAAACGCGCTAAATCGACTCTGTTGATCACCGCGAAATAAAAAATAGCGTAAACAAGTATGCACAATAAAAAAGCGACTCACTCAGGCAAAAGTGAATCGCTTTGGTGCAATATGTTGATAGTAAGAAATACTGTTAGTGGCGTTTGAACGGCGGGCGAGTACCGCGTTTCTGAGTATCAGTTTGCTCTTCTAGCATTTCAAGTTGGGCAACATCATACACAGGCATCATGGTTGTCACTCTGCGATACGGAGGTTTACCGCGCATGATGACTTCTTTCACTTCTACGTATTCAATAGCTTCTTGCCCTACAGATTCCAATTGCGCTACATCGTTCACCGATAAGCTTATAACCTTACGTTTAAACGGTGGCTTCCCTGAATAATCAACAACTTGTACATCAACCGTTTCATCAGTTGATGATGTCATAGCTTGCGCCGCGTTCGCAGAAAAACCAAGTGAAACAGCCGTAATTAATGAACCCAATAGATAGCGTAATTTCATGTCGTGTCCTCTGGTTGACATACTTATCTTTCTACATTGTATGAGCGAAAAAGTTCTAAACAATGGCGATTGGTGATAGCTGATTGCTATCACCTAATTGAATATGAGGAAGTTGAGTAATCAAGCGAGTGGAGCGCGGTTAAACGGGAAGTAGCGTTGTGATGACGGTATGTTTAACAATGGTGCGAATGAGGAGTGGGTATGCACTAAGATGGTGCTTTGGCTGGGCGTAGTTTCAAAGAGTATCTCTAAAATCAACCAGTTACCCTTTGGTCTTTATCTTGCTGCCAATTAATACCTTTTGAAGAATCGACAACGGGTGTACATGCGGTGAACGTTAAATTCAGAGCTCCTTTATCAACCCTGCTTATTTTTTTAATAGGGTGTACGTCTGCCGTGTCAGCGATAGAGCAAAATATTCCTCTTTCACAAAGCAAAGGCGGAACACTGTATCTAGAAGCGACCCTAGAATCGAACATAAAGGCCTCGTTTTTATTGGATACAGGTTCAAGTTTGCTGACTCTCAACCAAGCAACGTTTGATGCCCTAACGAGGAATCAAAAGCTTCTTGCCACTCGAACCTCTGCTGCCAGAATGGCGAACGGAAAGATCGTTAAAATATCTCAGTATCAATTAAATTCGGTTCGCATAGGCAATACGTGCGAAGTAGGGCCAGTGGAAGTAGCCGTGCTTCCCAAAGGGAACAATATTCTGGGTGTTAACACCTTGATGCGGGTTGCGCCTTTAACTATTACTTCAGATTTCGTGACTTTAGCGGGCTGTGAGTAGTGTCAGTTACTTGGCCTGCTGACGACAGCGCTAACAAATACTAATAAAAAAGCGAACCCGTAGGCTCGCTTTCAAATTTACTTTTTTGCTGGAAGATTAAATTAATCGTCGCACTCGCTAACGTCGCCGCCCATTTGCTCTTTCATTTTTACGCAAGCTTCATAAGCTTTCTTCGCTGCGGCGTCTTTAAATTCGCCTGCTTTCTCAGCCGTTGCGTCATACGCGTCAGAGGCCATTTTCTTGCCATCTTCATATGCGTCTGAAGCCATCTCTTTGCCGTCTTCATACGCCTCAGAAGCCATTTCTTTACCGTCTTCATACGCCTCAGAGGTCGCGTCTTTGGTTTTATCCCAAGAATCTGCAGCACTTTCTTTTGCACTGTCATAGGCATCAGCTGTTGCTTCGCCCGCTTTTTCCATCTCTTTTTTTACTTCGCTTTTTGTCTCTTCGCTAGACTCAGTACAGCCCATTAAAGACAGTAACAGTGCTAACGCCATTGCTTTGGTTTTCATTGTGAAGCTCCTTTTGCTGGGATAGTGGCTTATTTCTAAGCCAGTCAACATGGTGTGGCCGAATAGGCATTGTGAAACCACTTGCTACGTGCCATTTTTTGGTCATATTCGGCAAGCTGCATATTCGACGAATCCAGTCTAGCCTACTTACCAGGTAAAGTGTAAGTAGACTTTATGAGGAAAAATGAAAGGTTTATAACCAAAAACAAACCTAGCTAAGATTAAACAAAGAAGTTGGATATCCTGTTCTGCAAAGCGTGATGTGGGTTACTCTTCTGGGCCTTGTGTGGTGAATATAAGATGTCGACGCATATCTTTTAACACTACGCCTTTTTTAAGCAGCGCTGCGCTTAATTTTCGCTGCCACTTCTTTAGCTCGGGCTCAGCGTTTGACACCGCTTCTTCATTCTCGAATTGAAAGCGAAGCAGTAAAGACCCCGGGAATTGATGATACTGAACGTCAAACCAACACTGTTGCATACCTTTTAACTCTTCAAGCGCTTGTGCTTCAAGGCTATCGGCTACACTAAAAACCAGTGCTTGCTGTTTGAGTTGAACGGCAGAAAGTTTTTTCATTACAACTGCTTCTCTATAGACACTTCAACGCTCTCGGTGACATCCGCACCTTCAATAGTTAGCCACATTTGTCCATCTTGAATAGTAACCTGTATTTGCATAGAGCGATGAACAGCATTGGCCAAAGTAGAGGCGAGTGATTCAGGCAAAGTAAACACCGACAAATTCTTTCTTGTTTGCAGCTTGTTTTGCTCCTTCTTCCACCACGCATCGAAGCTGTTGTCAGCGTATGAATAAATCATCATTTGCTGGCTTTGATTACAGCCCTTTTTAATGCGCTGTTCAGAGGGTTGGCCAAGTTCAATCCACAGTTCAATTTCATCGCTAAAGCTTTTCTGCCATAGATCTGGAACATCATCGTCAGAAAGCCCTTTGGTAAACTGCAGGCGCTCATGAGCGTTAGCAATAAAGGCGATAATGCGCAGCATCATTCTTTCGTCATTCTCAGACGGATGACGGGCAATAGTTAAGTTGTGATCGTTGTAGTAGTTGCGATCCATATCGGTTATGGATATGTCAGCTTTAAAAATGGTCGCTTTAAGAGCCATGGTATTCCTGCTTAATTCTTTTAAGGTTTTTGGTAAACCTCTCGTGCTATGTAAATAGAGTCGCATAGCTAGTTATGGCGCTATAGTACCAGCAAAATGTGCACTTCGCTGTAGATGAGTGTTGCATCTTGTGAGGGCGTGTTGATTTTTGCTGCAAATATGCGCCACAACGCTCACCCCCTAGCAATAGTGCGTTTATTTTTAAGCTTGGTGAAATTTCTCATTGTTCATTTCGGTCATATGTTGGCGTTTCGTACAGCGCGACTAATTGCAACAGTAAACAAACTGAAACCTGAATATGAAGGCGGAGAAAGATTAATGAAGAGACTTGTAGCCATGGCAGCGTTGGTATTTGCCACTATTGTTGGTACCCCGAGTGTATTTGCGCTTGAACGCGGTATTATTGCAGAAGACGCGAACTCGGTAACGCCACTGCTTAATGGTCAATTTGCGCCTAAAACAACCCTTAAAACGGCAGACGGTTCGCCAGTTAGCTTACAAGCACTCACCATGCAAAAGCCCAGTATCGTATTGTTTTATCGCGGCGGGTGGTGCCCCTATTGCAATGAGCAACTTGCACAGCTAAAAGATATCGAAAAAGATTTGGTGGATATGGGCTACCAGATTTTGGCAATTTCGCCTGAATCACCTGAACGTTTGCAAGAGCAAAAGCTTGAAACTGAGTTCTTGGTTACGCTTTTATCTGACGACAAAGTGAACACCATTCGTGAATTTGGCGTTGGTTTTTATTTAGATACCGTGACTGAATTAAAGTACAAAACCTATGGTATTAATTTAACAAAAGACGAAAGCGGTAATAGTGTTTTACCTGCGCCTAGCATTTTCATTCTCAATAAAAAAGGGCAGGTTTTGTTTAACTATGTTAACCCAGACTACAAAGTTCGCCCGTCGGCAGATTTAGTGTTAGCGGTTGCGAAAAGCCTCAAACAAGAAATGTGATGTTCTGCGCAAGCCTTATCAAGGTGTAGTCCTTGGTAAGGCTTGTCACCAGCAATACATCACAAAGTGGACGCCTTTTTATTGTCATCATTTTTGATGAAGTAAAACTCGCGATTGCTTAATGAATAAAAGACCTGCACAGAGTCCTTCAGCAGGCCCGTTCAGCTCAACGCATTAAACTGCTAGACATTAAAAACTCACCCGGCAAGTAAAGAAGTGATTTGTTTAGCTAGACGTTTGGGCTCGATGTAAGTATCGCCTTTACAATTGTTCACGACATTTAACAGCAGAGTGAGTAGCCATTTGTTGGCTACGCTTCGCTGACAAACAGCATGAAGCGTATTGAGTTCTAGCTCACTTGCCAACGCTAGCACACCCTCAGTGTTTTGCGCCGCTGAAAAACTATGCAAAAGTCGGTTAGCGGTGTAACGACGCCACGCCATGTGACAGCTGTCAAACTCGCAGGTCAGGTCAACGGTAAGCGCTATTTGTAGAGCCCAACTCAATGGCCGATAGAGTAATAGGTGTTCGGTGAGTATAAATACCTCAAGTGCGTGGTTAACAAATAAAGAGGGCTTTGCAAGTTCACTTAGTTCGATAATAGGAAATAACCCTTCGGTGGCGAACATCGACTCTACGAATTCAAACGTGTAATAGCCATTTCCATGAATTGTGATAAGACAGTCTTCAATTTCATCTAGAAGCGCTTCACTGGAATGATTGCCGATGTGGTCAAGCGCTAAATTATCCAAATAATTAGCTATGTTCGGATAGGTATTATTAATCTCTGCCCAATCACTTTCTTTCGAGTTACGACGAGTTCGCTGACTTTCTAAATAACCGTCATATTTCCCTAAATCGATAGAGGAGTGCGTAGCGTCATTTGCATAAACCCATGCTGCCCATGCCATCATTGGCGACGTGCTTAAACCTAGCGCATGGAGATCGTTGATGGAAGAACCTGGTGAATCAACCACTTCAACCAAACCATGAGCCGCCATTACGTCCTTTCCCATAAAATCTGGTTCTTCTTGCATATATTCGAACGAATACACGCCATTACGCCAGCCTGCTAAATAGCAGCCTTCAATACATTTTCCGCACATGGTTGTTTTCCTGTTTTTAGCTTGGTTAAAAAGTAAGGTGGTTTTGAGGTAGTAAAATTGTTTGTAAATAAAGGGGCACCGATGGAAGGGGATGGCGATGCATTGACCGAACTTAAAACAATTTTGCAGTAATAAAAAGCACTGTTTTGTCCCGCTATAAAAAAGTTATTTCCCACCTTCAACGAAAATAAAAAACTTACTTTGATTATAAATGCCACCGGTGGCATTATTGGTTGATGTGAATGGTATGTTTGCTAGAAGTAATAAAAATATTAACTGGAACTATGGAGCTTTTATGCCGCGCTTTATTTCAAAAAAAGGTCACTTGGGTAATCGACGAAAGCGACACGTCGTCGGCCGTCTCATCGTAAATTGCATGGTCTGTATTATTCCTTTACTCAGTTGCGCCAATGCGTCGGCATCTACTGACGAAGACTGGAAAATTGCTGAGCATATTGTAAATCAGATTCAGCTGCCGAATATTCCAAATGAAAAATTTGTAGTTGATGTGAGTGATACTTCACTAAGCGCAGCGCGAGCGCCAATTCAAAGTGTAATTGACGAGGCTTCGGCCAGCGGCGGCGGGATTGTTGTTGTGCCCAAAGGAACATGGCAAGTAGACGGTCCAATTCGTCTTAAAAGCAAAGTGAACTTGCACCTAGAGGAGGGCGCTACTCTGCTGTTTTCCGGCGACCCTTCGCACTACTTACCCGTGGTTAAAACCCGTTGGGAGGGGACTGAGGTATTTACCTATTCACCGCTAATTTATGCGCTAAATGTGGAAGATGTGGCAATTACAGGTAAAGGCACTATCGACGGAAATGCCCAATCGGCGTTCATTGGCTGGTATGAGAAACAAAATACAGATATGCATGGGCTCCGTAAAATGGGGTTTGATGGCGTTCCAGTAGAGAAGCGTCAGTTCGGAGAAGGGCATTACTTGCGCCCTCCGCTTATTCAGTTTTTCCACGCCAAGCGAGTGCTGCTTGAAGATTATACTGCCCTGAATTCCCCGTTTTGGGTTAATCATCTGGTTTATACGTCTCATGCTACGGTAAGACGAGTGAAGGTAGAAAGTCACCTGTACAATAACGACGGGTTAGATATTGAGTCGAGCCAGTTTGTGCTTGCTGAAGATAATCACTTTAGAACCGGTGACGACGGTATCGTTATTAAGTCTGGCAGAGACGCCGACGGTCGAAATATAGGTATACCTAGCACAGACATTGTTGCGCGAAACAATGATTTAGGCGGGGAAGACGGTATCGGTCTTGGTTCGGAAATGTCTGGCGGCATTAAGCGCGTATTTTTTGAGAACAACATCTTGCATGAAGGCGACTCAGCATATCGCTTTAAAAGCAACTTAGACAGAGGCGGGCGCGTAGAAATGGTTCGAATTAGAGGCAGTAAAGTGGCTTCGTTTAAGCACTTATTCTGGTTCCAGCTAAACTACCCAAGTAATTTACATGGTAATTTTCCGGCTACCTATACCGACATTATTATTGAAGATTTAACGGTAGAAAATGTGGGAACGGTTTTGGAAATTCACGCTCCAGACGCAGCTCCTGTGCATAACGTTAAATTCAAAGACATTACTATCAAAAAAGCAGAAGAAATTCTTATTCTAGAAAATGCCAAAGATATTAGCTTTGAAAATGTCACCATAGGCGAGCAGGTCTGGAATAGCACGTTTTCTTCGCTGCACATTGAATCTGTTACTCGCTAGAAAACAGGTTAAACGCGATAGGTGGTTCGCTTTGATTATAGGTTTTCGCCCAAACAAGCGGCTAATTAATTGTGGGCGAACCTATTTAGGTTCGCTGGGTTTCAGTTTCGACCAGCTCAACAACAAGGCGTAAATTACTTTGTGTTGATACCGCATTAAATGGGTAGCAGGTAACTAAATAGAGCTGCTGCCCATTTACATCTACTTTCATTGCCGAGTCGGCATCGACTATCGTCTTCGATACAACCCGATAGGTTACCCACTGTGAGTTCGGCAACTGTAATTGCATAATATCTTTGGCTCTTACCTTCTTTAAGAACGTGAAGTGAGTATCTCTATGCCCGCCAATCACACTACCACCCTGTCCGAGTGGGGGCGAGTCGGTATGATGACCTGGGCCAAATGCAAGGGCATTTCCTTGTGCGCCTTCTAGTACATACAACTGTGTTTCGCTTTTGGCATGAACCAGCTTGCCCACTGGCCAAGTATCAGACCAACGCCAAGGCTTCTGGTTAGCGCCAGTGGCTAGCGTTTCTTCCCACGAAGATTGAATTAAATATTGCGCCAGCTCAGCTTTCAGTAATATCCAGCCAGCTTTGCCAAAGCTGGCTGTGGCGACCAAGACTAAGATGATGGTAAAAGAGTATTTAATCATTGTTTGTCCAAGCAATGTTCAGTCAAAAAATAAAGAAATGAGCTTAAGGTGCTAACCTCGTCCCCCTTTGTTTCGCAAAAAGGCGATGCTGTGAAAAAGCGACAATAAGAGCATGGCAATCATGCCTAATACGACATGTTCAGATACACCCGCTGCGGTTTGGGGGTAACTGATTTGTCTGAATTGCGTTCCCTGTGGCATTAAGTTTCTTACGTTTTCGGTGGAAGACGGTATGCCCTGTGTATTTGCTATTTTTTCTTCTATAGCAACGAAGCTGGTGAACTCTGTTATAAGTTTATGGGGCAGGGCTACAGCAAGAATGTCCTGTTTTACTTCATCTACATTTCGCCCTAACGCTCTTTCATCCATTAACGCCGCCACTTTCTTTCTTGCCCACGCAGTCGCTACGCCAAGGTGTTGAGTAGAACCTGTCGACGTTGGCGATATTGCTACCGAACGGGTCCACTCGCGAGTAGTGCCCTGCTTGTCTACTAGTGCTCCTTGAAGGGTTATTTTTCCGCTTGTGCTGGCGTTATGAGGCAGTTTCACATTCAAGAGCAAAGGAACACCCGCGTATAAATCAGGGATCTTAGAAGGGTAAATCTCTGCTGACTGTGCATAGCCAGCCGGAAGAGTGAGGCTCAAATCACTCAACACAGGGCTTTCTAATTTATAAAGCAATCTATCCATTTGCTGTTTAATATCTGCCGTATTGCTAACAAAAACATAGCTTCCGCGACCAAATCGAGCGGCTCGCGTCATAAAATAGCTATTAGGCGCGCTTCCTATGCCCACTGTAAAAAGGCGCGCATCACCGAGTTCGTTCTTTATTTGGGAGAACAATGCAGCTTCATTGCCTACCGCCCCATCGGTGATAAAGACAACTTGTTTTATATAGTTTTCAGCTGTCGTGCGTTTAAGTGCGGCATTAAGGGCTGGCGCCATTTCAGTGCCGCCACCTGCATTGAGGTGCTTTACAAAGTCCCTCGCATATTGCTTGTTTCGTGTTGTTCCCTCTACCGAGGTTTCAAACAAACGCGTGGTATCATTGTTAAATGCAACAACATTAAATCGGTCTTTTTCACTCAAGCGGTCTATCGCTAATTGTAAACTCTCTTTTGCGTCGACAATCGGGCGACCTCCCATAGAGCCTGACGTGTCGATAACGAAGGTGATATCGCGATCAAAATCCTGTAAATCTTGGCTCTTCACTTGTGGCGGCATTAGCATAACAAGGGCGTAGTCATGCTGATCTTTTGATTCAGTGAAAATAGCTGCTTGTGGTGCACTAGAGGGCGAAGGCTGCCACTCTAGCCAAATATCTCGGTCCATTTTGATATTGCTTTGATTAAAGGTGACAAGATAATTACCTGTGGATTCTGACCAATTCACACGGTGATTTCTGCTAGTGACGCTATTAAGCGTTAAACCGGTATTTAGTGTTGCGTTGAACGTAAGTTGCGGGCCTTCATTGCCTTCTCTCATAAAAGGCGTGATAGCTCTGGCATCGGGTACCTGATCTGTGGGTTCTCCCCAACCTGTACCTGATATTTCAGCCTCTATATTCTCGTCAAACTGATTTAGCGGAATGCCGGGGGAATAGCGAGGAGTGAGCGTAGTAGGCAAGTGAAAAGTAAATTTTCCATCGCGGTAGTCTACCTGTTGGACATACTGAAGTGTCACCGTTATTTCCTCACCCGGCGCTATATTCGCGACCTGCTGAGTAAATAAATTTGGGCGTTGTTGCTCTGTCAAACTGGCTTTCTTTCCCGCTTTTTTGGCCGCTTCAAATGCTTCTTTCGCTTCTGCCTTCGGCTTAATTCTCCCCCGGATTATTCTGTCTCCTATACGCATTTCCATACTGTTAATCGCCGCGTTTTCATTAAGCGGAAAGGTGTAAACGGCATGCTTCCATTCATTACTGGTGTTAGTGAATTTTTGAGAATAGGTAACGTGCGCAATCATGCCATTCACCTGTAAATTTACGTCAGTTGAATGCAATAGAGCGGGGGAAAACTCACCGTCCACGCTTTGCAGCATCAATTCGCCAGACTCAGCGCGACTTAGCGGACTAACTACTACACCAAGCAGAAAGCAGAAGAAGGAAGTAAGGATAAGCAACCTGTGATTACGCGGCTTGGCTGCATGTTGCCGTTCCCTAAACCAAGGTTTGTGAGTATTGGCAGGCGTTAAATAATCCCGTTTGGGTGTTTTGGAAAATAGCATGATAGTGGCACTGAGTTAACGAACGGTAACTTCTATTTAAAAAAACAAATAGGGCGTTCATGGGCGAAACAATGGGGCAAGTTTGTGATGAATTGTGTCGTTGTTAATTTAATCAGACTATTCGTTGAATTGGCTGCGTTTTTTAAGGTGGCAGGTAATAAGCCTTGTATTGCTAAATTCCAAAGTAACCGGTTCAGGCAACTAATGCGTCGTTTTAGGCAAGGTTCGCTATCTCCCAACACCTATACTTAATTCATGGTTTGACGAGGTAATCGTTAAGCAGGCAAGAACATCATTTTCACCTAACGACGAGTAGTCATCATGAACAAAGTATCCTTTCCAAATACCAACGGTTTAAACATTACTATGTCTGGTCTAATAAATTTTCCAGAGAATTTTGATTCAACTAAAACTTACCCAGCCATTGTGGTTTCACATCCAGGCGGTGGCGTTAAAGAGCAAACTGCTGGAACCTACGCAAAAAAACTAGCAGAAAAAGGCTATATCGCTCTTGCGTATGACGCATCGTATCAGGGCGAGAGTGGTGGTGAACCACGCCAACTGGAAAACCCTCATGTTAGAACTGAGGATGTAAGTGCAGCGATTGATTACCTGACAACCCTAGATTACGTCGACAATGAACGTATTGGCGCAATGGGTATTTGTGCGGGCGCTGGCTATACCGCAAACGCTGCCATCAACGATAGACGTATAAAAGCGGTGGGCACAGTAAGCATGGTCAACATTGGCCAAATGTTCCGAAATGGTTGGGACAACAATGTAAAAGATAGTGAGGCATTGCCTTACTTAGAAGCGGGCTCTGCGTCTAGAACCTCTGATGCCAGCGGTAACGATATCGCGACTATGCCAATGGCGCCTTTAAAAGAAGAAGATGCCCCGAATGAAGAACTTCGCCAAGCGTGGGAATACTACCATACCGATCGCGCAGCATATTGCACAGCGCCAGGATTTGGTACTGCGAGAAGTTTAACGCAGCTAATTAGTTATGACGCCTTTTTTAAGGCAGAAGCTTTCCTTACCCAACCTTTGTTGACGGTGGTTGGAAGCAATGCAGGAAGCAAATGGATGAGTGACGACTTGATGGCGCGTGCTGCAACATCGGATAAAACCATGCATGTCATTGAAGGTGCAAACCACATGGATTTGTACGACGGCGAAGCAGAAATTACAAACGCGATGAGTGCGTTAGAAACCTTCTTTAATCGCACGCTATAAGCAGTTATTCCTAAAGAACTTCTGTTGCCGACATTGCATTTGCGATGACGGCGCAAACAATGCTTGAGACAAGGAGCATAAAATGAAAAAAGTCAGTTTTAGAAACTCAGACATGGCATGGGATATTTCAGCCCTTATTCTAACGCCACCCAATTTTGACGAGGCTAAACAATACCCGACAGTCATTAGTGTACATCCATTTGGTAGTTGTAAAGAGCAGACATCAAGCGCTACTTATGGGAAGGCACTTGCAGAAGCAGGCTATGTAGTCATTGCGTTTGACGCGAGTTTTCAAGGGGAGTCTGGAGGTGAACCTCGCTTTGTGGAAGATCCCACCCAACGGGTAGAGGATGTGAGTCGAGTCATTGATTATGCGGTTACCTTGCCTTACGTTGACGCGGAAAAAATTGCAGGCATCGGTGTGTGCGGTGGTGGTGGCTATGTTTTAAATGCTGCTTTAACTGAAAAGCGAATCAAAGCCGTAGTGGGGATTACACCTGTTAACATTGGTCGACTCTTTCGAGAAGGCTTTAGCATGTATAACCCCATTGGTGCGTTAGAGGGTATGGCTGCTCAGCGAACGGCAGAAGCCCGAGGCGGTGAGCGACTAGTAAATGAACTGCTCCCTACAAGTCTCGCTGACGCCAAAGACAATGGAATGACGGAACGCGATGTTTATGAAGCAACTGAATACTACAAAACCCCGCGAGGCCAACAGTCGGGTGGCGCTACAAGAATGTTGTTTTCTCATGCGCAAAAGACACTGGCGTGGGACGCATTTTCTTTTGCAGAGACCCTTATGACGCAACCCGTAATGGCAGTTATTGGTCAGAAGGTTGGGGCATTTGGTGCCTACCGTGACGGCATGGAAATTTACGGGCGCGCAGTGGCATCTAAAGATCGCCAATTGGTTGAATTAGAAGATTGGTCGCATTACGACCTTTATGATAAAAGTGAACCTGTTGGGCTGGCCATGGCGCAAATTGTACCTTTCTTCAAAGAACATGTAGGTTAATAACTAACTAAGAATAAGTAATGACAACTTGCGCCCAAGGCATACAGCCGAAGGGCGTAATTATTGTTTAATCCTTTTCTTTTCGAAGTAATGCTTGTGGGAGAACGAACGGTGTTTTTTCCAATCAGTGATGCGAAAAAAGCGTTAAGTGAAATGGTGCTGGACTACAGTCGAAAAGAGGGAGACCACGAAACGCCGATTTCAGGCCTTACCCTTCACGTAAGAAATGCGCCGACAGAGCCTTTACACTGTATTTATACGCTTAGCCTAGCGGTCGTTTTGCAAGGGGCAAAGCTCCTTTCTTATGAAGACCAGCTCCATCAGTCCACTGCTGGCCAATCTATGCTAACTACCTTTGATTTGCCGGTAATTTCTCATGTATCAGAAGCGACGAGGCATAACCCCTTTGTAGCGCTGGTTCTGAAGTTAGACTATACCCTCATTTTGCAAGTTTGCGCCGAGCTTAATCTGTCAAAACCGCCAAGAGATATTCGATATCAACCAATATCGACACAAGATGTGGATGAGGGCTTGTACGACGCTCTAGGTCGCCTTATTAAAATGTGTGCCCAGGGAAAGTTTTTGGATAGCCTTTACCCATTGGTTGAAAAAGAAATTGTTATACGTTTACTTGATGGACCACACGGATTGCACCTTCGCCACCTTGTGTCGTCAGGCGCGCCAAATGCACATATTTTAAAAGTGGTGACGTGGTTAAAACAGAATTTTACTCAGTCAGTGGGAATGGACGCATTGGCGGATCAAGCCCACATGAGTGCCTCTACTTTCAGGCAGCGCTTTCGAGCACTTACTGGTACCAGCCCTTTGCAATATCAAAAGACACTAAGATTACAAGAAGCAAGGGATCAAATGCTGATGAACGGTTTGGACGCAACACAAGCAAGCTCATTGGTTGGCTATGAAAGTGCATCTCAATTTAGCCGAGAATACAGCCGATTGTTTGGCATGCCGCCTCAAAAAGATATTCAACGTTTACGCACAGTGTAGAAGTCTTAGCTGCCCAGAGCATCAACCAGCGTACTGAATTTAGTTCTTCCTACTGGAACACTCGCGCCCGAGTGCAGGTGTGCAATGTACTTCGCGCCTGAGTGTTGTTCAATATGCTTAACTTCATCAAGAGGTAAAGCATAAGAGCGATGAACTCGCATAAATCCTTGAGGTAGAATTTGCATTAACCTGTCTAAGTGCTTGTCATGCAATATGGTTTGATTGTCTTTAGTGGTTATTTCACTGTAGTGTCCTGCCGCTTGAATGAATTGAATGTCATTAACTTGAAGAAAGCAGAGCACATTGTTTTTGCGATATGACAACCGCTGACATTGGCCCTTAAATTGATGCAGAGAAAAGCGTTCTATCGCTTTACTTATTCTTTCTTGCGTAAATGGCTTACCAATAAAATCAAGTACGCCAAGCTCAAACGCTTCTAAAGCCCTGTCGGTATTCGCTGAAACTACCACAGTGTGATAAGGGGCGGCAAGCTGTTGATGAATTAATGAAAAACCGTCTTTTCCATGCAAATTCAAATCTAGAAAAAGCAGGTCTGTGTCGCGGTTAGACAAATGCTCTTCTGCGTCATCGAGGTTGGAAAAGCGATGAATAGTGGTTTTATCGTCGGTACACTGGTCGATAAAACGAGCAAGTCGTTTGGCAACCATGGGTTCATCTTCTACTAGGGTAATATTCATCATAGCGTTTGTAAGGTGATTTGTTCGGTCTGCTCGGCGTGCGCGTTACTTTGCCCACCCGAAACGAACGTTGTTGGAAACGTGAGCTTAGTTACCCAGTAATTGTCTTCAATAAATTCCACTAGCTTCCAGTCATTACCAAACGCTTCTGTGAGCCGGGCTTTGATGTACTTGGTGCCAACACCGGTTCCTTCTTTATTCTCTAATGCTGACGTCTGGTAAGAATAGTGTTGAGTAAGCTGAGCTTTAAACAGCAAGGCAGTTGAAGGTCTTTTATTCTTATCATGCTTGGCATTCTCTACGGACACACCCTGTGCTTCATCCTCTTGTTGTTCAGAAAAGCTAAGACTAAATTGATACTCTCCCGAGCCGTATCTGTTGTGGCTAAACGCATTTTCTATGAGGGTGAGTAATACTCCGGGAGGAATAAGCTGCTGCCCTTTGTTTTCTGACATCTCCGGCTTTTGCAGTGAAAAGTGGGCGTCGAAGCGGTATCCCATAATTTTAAGGTGACTTTCACAAAGGGCGACTTCCTGCTGTAAAGCAATTAAGGCTCTATCGCTTAAGCTGGCCATTTGGCGAAACTCTGATGCTAATGCCTGAATAAACCCAATGGCTTCTTTAGGGGCGATTTCAATCCACTCTTCAATTGCGGTTAGGGTATTGAGAATAAAGTGAGGCTGTAGCTGTTTCTTTATAAGCTCAAGCTGCAGACGCTGGGTGGTAAGCGTTGACTGCGTAAGTGCACGCTGTCTCTCAGCATGGGTTTGGCTTAGCACGAGTAGTAATAAAAGCGCTAAGCCACTAAACGAAACAAAGAAATATTGGTCCATAAACGAAAACCGGTTTATGAGAACGGGTGAAACAAATACCACTATTCCCATGGTCATTAACCACGCGTACTTCTTCCGTTTATAAATACTGGCCACACCAATAATAAAGCTAATGAGCAAAGACACACTGAACAACAAAAAGCTGCGGTAATCGTAACCATCGAAATATAACAGTACCCCACAACTAGCCATAACCAACACAAGCAAGGTACTGATAACCCAAGTTTTTGAATAGCGGAAGAAAGACAGGAAAAAGAGCGGTAGCACCAGGCTGATAACAAGGGTTAATCCAAGGACGATTTCCATTCTAAGGATGTGCCACTGGTAGCTGTAACCGAATAGACCTCGCCATGACTCGGCCAAGATTAATAGAATCAGCATGGTACATAGGCAGCTAAACCACAGGTATGCAGGCTCTTTGAGCGATGAAAAGTACACCACAAATGAATACATGGCGACAAGAACCAAGCCACTTAGCATCATTAAGGGTAATCGTATACGCCACTCATTAATGGCGGCAAGAGTTTCGAAGTCGTCTGCAAATACCCAAAATCCACTACTTTGCGCAGTATCTGGACGAAACTCGCTGCTCAGCCTTACCATCACCGTGTTGTCACCAGCATTCAGGCGCTGTGAAGGTAGAATGAATATACTGTCTATTTCACCTGGCAATTCTCTGCTTTCGGCTGTTGCAGGCATGCCGTTATCACCAATGTGATAGCCGTTCAAATAAACAGAAAACGCGCCAAGTATGGAAACAAACAAGCCTTTAGGCGCACTCTCGGTTTGTTGTACACCTTGCGAACCATTTGATGTTGCGTTGAACGCAAGTGCGAACTTGAGCCACCTTACTTCATTAGACAGTTCGATGTCCGACTGGGAGTGAGCCTGCCATCGAGGATCGTTCTCCGCTGGTACTTCCTCTTGCCCAGAATAGAGGATGCTGACCTGAGAAGGAAACGTCAGTGAATGGGTGGGCTGTTCGTGCAAAAGTACAACGCCCCAAATGAGCATTGTCATAAGCATTAAGTAGAACCAATTGAGTTTTTGCACAAGAAGTTAGGGCGTGTTGTTTGTTGTTATTGTTAACACAGTACACAGTTTTTAACTGTTAATGAAGTCGAAGTAATGCACTTGGGGAATGCCTGATGCAGTTCAGGAAATAGGTTGCCGTAAACCGAATAATTGACGCTACATTTGGCTGAAATTTATACGGAGAGTAATTTATGACACCCATTAATAAACTAGTAGCTTTTACCCTTTTACTATTGTGGTATGCGCCACTTGAAATAGCCCACGCAAATGACAACCAACTGTTGTCTCAAGCAGAACTCAACGAGCTCTTAAAAGAATACAAATTAAGTGGCGTAAGCGTCGCGGTAATCGACGACTTCAATGTTGTCTATTCCGCCACAGCTGGGGAAAAGGTGTTCGGCTCAGGTGATTCTATTAACCAGTCAACGGCCTTTTCTACCGCTTCTATTTCCAAGCCGGTTACCGCGCTACTAGCGGCTATGCTCGAAGAGCAAGGCAAGCTTAGTTTAGACGACTCTGTAGCTAAGTATCTCACCCGTTGGACACTGCAAAAAGAGCAGTTTCCCAACCCAGAGGAAATTACTTTTCGTCGATTGCTCAGCCACACTGCGGGCACAACACAAAGTGGGTTTGCTGACTTTTATAAAGGAGACGCTGTGCCAACGGCTATCGATAGCCTAAACGGAGTAAACGTGCCTCGTTATGACTCGCCCATTAGTTTAGCGTTTAAGCCTGGTGAAAGTTGGTCGTATAGCGGTGGTGGCTACGTCATTGTGCAAATTGCGCTGGAAGATCTAACTGGAAAGACATTACCTGAATTAGCAGAAGAAATGCTATTTAAGCCGCTCAACATGGTTAACACCACAATGTATCAACCTGACAGCCCGCTATTTTTGCAAAATGTGGCAAGCGTTCATCACGACGATTTGAGCGTGATCCAATCTGGATATCCAATTTGCCCGCAAATTGCGCCTTCGGGAATGTGGAGTAATGCCCTTGATATGGCAACATTGATTATCGAAATGCAAAGAGCACTAAATGGCGATGAGACAAAGGTAATCTCGCAAGCAGTGGCGCGCAATACTACTCAAATTGAAACCCTTGATGTTGTAGGTGGTTGGGGGCTTGGCTGGATGCGTCTTGAGGCTAAAGGCAACCTAGAGTGGTTCTCTCATGGTGGTTCAAACACGGGAACAGGAGGGCAAATCATGGGTACAATGCGCGATGGTAGAGGTATCGCTATATTCGGTAACGGCGGCAACCCTGCTCGAATTCCGGTTATTGAAACAGTTATTGCAACGGTTGTGGAAAAGCTCGACTGGAAGAAAAGCTTGCCCGTGGTAAAGCAACAGGTTCCCCTTGAACTGTTAAATGACTTTGAAGGTAAATATCTTGCAGGCTTTGGAGAAACCATCGAAATCAGCAAGCAGAATAACCAGCTTTTCTACCAAGGAAGACTGTTGCTGTGGAGTCATATCGAAAGTGGGGAGCTTGTTTACCTTGGTAACGGAGAATTTGGTGTGGAAGGTTATCCAAACCGACTTTCTCTTGAAACAGTAAGCGGTAAAAAGCGGCTGAAAGTGTCGCGAAAGGGAAGCGATAAGGTGTCGTATTTTGAATCTGCCCCAGAATAGGGGCAGTAAGATGGACAAGGCGAGTGTGTTACTCGCCTGCCATAGCACGACCTTTCGTTTTAACACTGGCTATCAACATATAAATACTGGTAGCAAGTAAGCACGCAAATAAGTAGCCCATCAATCCTTGAGGGCCTACTAAAAAGTTATCGGCAATGAGTGGGCCTACTACTGAACCCACGCTGTAGCTGAAAAGCATGACCTGTGTGGCGCATACAATGAAGCTAGCATCGAGTTTGTCGCAGGCGAGATTTATTGCCACTGGGTATAGGGCAAATATTGCCATACCTAATAGAAACAGACCCGCTCCCAAAGCGTATATACCACTAACCGCTGCGGTTAATGTTATGGCGGCGACACCCAGTAAACAAAATAGTGCCATGAGTAACGTGCGGCCTAAGTACTTGGATAGTGCAGGAATTAAAGGTTGAACTGCCATAGCGCCTAAAATAATTAAGGCCATTAAGCTACCCAAATCGTCATGAGCAATGCCGCGGTTTAATAGTTCAAGGGGCATTAAGCCGTAAATGGCACCTAGGGTTAAGCCTGACACTATGCAACCAATAATTGCGGCATGATTTAGTTTCGATATTTGCTTTAGCGACAGTGGTGTACTCTGGGAAGATTCAGGCTGTTCGCTCTTTGCAAACAAAAGTACGCCAATGGCTAAAATCAACATGGTGAAAATGGCAGCAAAAGGAAGCATGCCGCCTACGCCAATAGCGCCAATACCTAACTGACCTAAAGAACTTCCCCCGTAAAGTGCGCCCATGTATAAGCCTAAACGTTTGGCTCTATCAGCTTCGTCGCCGTGTAAAAGCCACGACTCTACGATAACAAATACACCTGCTACAGCAACGCCAGCCACTAACCGAGCCACAAGCCAAACCGCGGTGTGAGCAAACAAAGGCATTACTGCGATAGTAAGTACAAGGATGCCTAAACACAGTGCAAAACCGTGCTTGTAACCAACGCGGGTGACCAGCGGTTCAATACTAAGGGCACCCAATAGTAGTCCAGCGTAAAAGCTGCTAGCCAGCCAACTGGCGATAGCCGTGTCTAGGTTGTAATGGCTGAGCATTAGTGGGATCAGACTCATCAAATAGCCAGACGCAACTGCGTACATACCCAGCGCAATAACGGGAACAGAGATTCGCGCTTTGGCTGGCGGAATTAAGGTGTTGTCCAAGGTAATGCCTTACATCAGAGGAAAGAGAAGATAATTTCGCGGCGCGAATATGAGGCAAATTCTGATATAGGTAAAATGAAAAGAAATGCTCGTAAAGATGCTAAAAATTGATGGTGAGGAAGGCGCTGCTAGATAATGCATGCGCCTCATATAGTTTAAGCATTAGTGCCTTAAATCATCCGGTGTATGATCTGCCACAAATGCATTTCTTTCGCCCATGGGTCTGTCTTCACCCACCGTACTGTCTGCAGTAGTTTGGAGCTCTATCGACGAGTTCACCTCTGCACCAATTAGAATGATATACGCGGTTAAATACAACCACATGAGCAAGATAATAATTCCCCCAACGGATCCGTAGGTTTTGTTGTAACTTCCAAATTCATTGAGGTATATCGAAAAGCCATATGAGGCTACCACCCATAATAACGTGGCAAAAACTGAACCCGGCGTCACCCAGCGCCACTGAGCTTCTCGTCGGTGTGGCGCATATCGATATAGGGCTGAAAGCGCAATATTAAATAGGGCCAGCATCACCGGCCAAGTCACCCACATGGCTTGCTCGGTACTAAGGGCATTTGACGTCATCCAGCTTATTGCTTCGGGTAAAATAGTGATGCAGGCAAGGGACACAATTACAGTAAGGATCATAAATATGGTGCAGGTGATGCGTGCCAGGATACCTTTAAAAAAGCTTCTTCCTTCCGCCTCGCTATAGGTAATGTTGCATGCCTTTATCAGAGCGTTAGCGCCTTTGCTGCTGCTCCACAGTGATAAGAGCAGAGTAAATAAAAAACTCCAGCCTAATGCAGTATCCGACTTCTCGGTTAAATTTTTAAGTTGCTCTTCAATGATGTAGCGACTGTCATTTGGTACTACATTTACCAGCAATGCCATATGACTTTGTAGTTCGTCGGGTGATACAACAAGCCCATACAAGGCAATGGTTGCTCCTAGTAAGGGGAAGATAGCCAGCAAGCAGTAAAAGGCAACGCCAGCGGAGATAAGAGGAATATTATCTTTTTGCAGGCTAGTGAAAATGCGCTTTGTAATACTCCACCAACTTTTCAAAGAAAGCTCAAATGCAGATTTAGCGTGGTTAAAACGTTCCTTGCTCATGTGTCCTCATGCCTTGCCTAAACAATAAAACTCTTAAAGCTTGATACATGGAAATTTCGCTGTCGGCTTACATCACCTTAAAAAAAGAAGCGAGAAACAAGCTCTGTAAATCGTTCACAAAATCTGAATATGTGCGTGGCTATCAATGGTGGTGAAATTGTTGGTATTGCATTTATTTTAATTGAATCAATGGCTTGCGATTCCCAGTTTGGATGGTTTGTAATTTGCACCTTCAACAGCATCCTAGCTAAATAGTAAGAGCAAGGTTATGCCATGCACAAACTAACGCGTTCACCTGATGTGATTTGCTAATGGTGGTAGGCGGACAGTTATTCCTGTCGTGTGGCGACCCCTGTTTTTACTAGCTTTACATTTCGTCTTTCAGAAGGAGAGAACACTATGAGCAACACCCAAAACCTTAAAGGCAAAAAAATCGCTATTTTGGCAACCAATGGTTTTGAGCAAAGCGAGTTGATTCAACCAAGAGACAAGTTTATTGAGCAAGGTGCTGAAGTTGATGTGCTATCTATTGATGATCAGTCCACGATCAAAGCATGGGACGAAGACAACTGGGGAAAAGAAATTAACGTTGATAAACAAGTTACGTCTGTAAACCCTGAAGATTACGATGCCCTTGTGCTACCCGGCGGTCAAATCAATCCCGATGTGCTGCGTACCAATGAAGATGCTATTGCCTTCATCAAAAGTGCAAACAGCGCGGCAAGTATTAAAGCTATAGGTGCTATCTGTCATGGTCCATGGTTGCTGGTGGAGTCTGGGTTAGCGAAAGGTGCAACACTCACTTCGTTTCCTAGTATCCAAACAGATCTCAAAAATGCTGGTGCGACCTGGGTTGATGAAGAAGTGGTGACCCACTCAAAACTAGTCACTAGTAGAAACCCAGATGATATTCCAGCTTTCGTAAGCAAAATTAGTGAATTGGTTGCCCAGTAAAAAGGAGGAAGTGTATGTCCACCTCAGCTACAGATAAAAAGGTTATCGCGATAACGGGGGCTTCCAGCGGCATTGGCGAAGAAACGGCAAAGCAACTGGTAAATAACGGTTTTAACGTTGCCCTCTTAGCGAGAAGTGAGGATAAACTGCGTGCCTTGGTTGAAGAGCTTGGCAATGATAATGCATTTGCTGTCAAAGCTGACGTAAGCGACTTTAATGAGTTAGATAAGGCCTTTAAACAGGTAAGCGAACATTTCGGTCGTATTGACGGCATTTTCGCCAATGCAGGGCGCGGCGCGAAAGCCGCCGGCATTGAAAAGGGGGACGTAGATGACTGGGATGGCATGCTGGGCGCAAACGTAAATGGACTGCTTTATACCGCAAAAGCCGGATTGCCGTACCTGCGCGATACGCAAGGCCACTTCATCATTACGTCTTCGGTCGCCGGTCGAATAGCTCTCAAAGGCTCTGTTTATGGGGCAAGTAAGTGGTTTGCTTATGGTTTCGGTCAGAACCTCGCAGAAGAAATGCGCGAGTGGGGCGGCCGCTGTACAACTATCTGCCCTGGTATGGTGAATACGCCATTTTTCGATGAACCTAAGGAAGATAAGCTTCAGCCAGCGGATATCGCAAAATCGGTATTATTTGCCTTAAGCGCAGAAGAGTCAGCCTGCATTCGCGAGGTTTATGTTATGCCGGCGAAGTAAACGAACTAAACACGGTCAAGAGATATTCTATTCAAGCAAAGGGCAGGGTTAGTCACTGCCCTTTTTTATTTGCCCCGCCTTTACGTTTAACCTGACTTATTAATTTCATGAAGCTATTCAGATTAGCCAAATAAAGTATTTTCCCCATCCTGTTACCCCTAATCTAGGTTGTCAATTAGCGCTAGCTGAGTGAGATAGTCGATTTCTAATTCCTCTTTGAAATGGCTTTCCCAAAGGGCCCGCGGCGCAAGAACAATAACAGGAGAGCAAGATGTCTAACGAGTTTACAGGTAAGACCGCTATTATTTCTGGCGCCGCTGGCGGCATAGGGTTAGCGCTGGCAGAGGCATTGGCTAGGCAGGGTATGAATATCGTCATGGGCGATATTGATAATGCTGCATTAACCGAATCGGGTAACGACTTACGTGAGAAAGGTTTCGATGTACTGACCTGTGCCCTTGATGTTACCGATTACGCTCAATGGGAAGATATTGTAGCTAACGCCAAAGAGAAGTTTGGCAAGGTACATATGGTCATCAATAACGCTGGTGTTGGCGGTACGCCGGGGAAAGTTGAAGATTCGGAGCATGAGACCTGGCGCTGGGTAATGGATGTCAACGTTATGGGCGTACTCTATGGCGCACAAGCCTGTGTGCCAGCTATTAAAGAGCACGGCGAAGGAGGCTGGGTGCTAAACGTGGCGTCGATGGCAGGAATGATGGGCATGCCATATGCGGCGGCCTACTGCGCATCAAAGGCTGCGGTTGTCTCTATGACAGAAAGCTGGGTACCAGAATTAAAACCTTTTGGAATCCATACTTCTGTATTGTGTCCAGCATTCGTGAAAACCCGCATTCACGAGTCGTATAGAAATAGGCAGCAAAAATACGCAGTAGCAGTTGAAAAACGCATTGATAAAGAAAAGCTTAAAGCAGGAGCTCAAGCAGCTACTAAGGCAGTAGAGTCGGGTATTGCTGCAACAGTACTCGCGGAGCGTGTGGTAGAAGCGCTAAAGGCCAAGCAAACCTATATTTATACTCACCCTAATTATCGCAAGGTTACCACGGCGCGTTTTGATGCTATCGACAGCGCCTTTGTGGATGCCGAGCAGAGTCCGGTTGTTGGTCACCTTATCAATGACGAAATTGTTACTTTTTAGAACTACGCACACTGAGGAACAAGATTTTCGTTTTCAACTTTTGTAATGGGTCGTTGGTCGTGTGCTACATTGTAACTTTAAGCATTTGTTAGTAATGCTATAAAGTGGTAATGCTACAAATTCATAAAGGGGCTCGAGCCTCTATAAAAACACACTGGATAACAATAATGAAAAAGCTTCTTAAAGCGGCAGTTGCTGTATCAGTTGCACTTTCGTGCACGCCCGCCTTTGCAGACAAAAACGACAAAAATGAAGTCTTCACCAGTTCAACGTTCAAAGCTATGGAGCTTAGAAACATTGGGCCTGCATATATGTCTGGGCGTATCGCTGATATCGCAATCGATCAGAATAATCCCTCAACATGGTATACCGCGGTTGGCTCAGGTGGCGTATGGAAAACCACCAATGCGGGCACGACCTGGACGCCAATCTTCGACGACCAGCCTGTTTACTCTATCGGTGATGTAACGATTGCGCCAAGTAACTCAAACATCATCTGGGTGGGAACCGGCGAAAACAACGGCGGTCGACACATCAGCTTCGGCGATGGTGTATACAAATCGTTAGACGGCGGGCAAACGTGGAAGAACATGGGGCTGTCGAAGTCAGAGCACGTTTCAGACATTATTATCCACCCGACTAATCCAGATATCGTATGGGTGTCAGCTCAAGGACCATTGTGGAGCGGAGGCGGCGAGCGCGGTCTATACAAAACCACTGATGGTGGTGAAACATGGAATCAAGTGCTTAAGCCTGCTGACAAGTGGACTGGAGTAACGTCGCTACTTATAGACCCGCGAAACCCAGATAAACTTTATGCTGCTACGTGGGCACGCCAGCGTTCAATTGGCGCCTATGTGGGCACCAACGAAGGTGCAGGTATCCACACTTCAAATGACGGAGGCGAAACCTGGACCGAACTTAAAACAGGTTTACCCGAAGGTAACATGGGTAAAATTGGCATGGCTATTTCGCCCATGAACCCAGACGTTATTTACGCCACCATTGAAACAGACAATCGTGGAGGCGGTTTCTATCGCTCAGCAGACCAAGGCGCTAGTTGGACCAAGATGTCAGATGAAGTAGGTGGCGGAACAGGACCACATTACTATCAGGAAATTTTCGCAGACCAACATCAGTTTGACCGAGTTTATATTGCCAGCAACTACAGCAAAGTGTCGGATGATGGTGGTAAAACGTGGACGCCCATCAATACCAAACGTAAGCACGTAGACGACCACGCTATGGCATTCCACCCTACGGATCCAGATTTCGTGTTAATGGGGTCTGACGGCGGTATCTATATGTCTCACGACAGAATGGCGAATTGGCGCTTTATGGCAAACTTACCACTCACGCAGTTTTATAAAGTGGCGCCAGACGACTCTAAACCGTTTTACAAAATTTACGCTGGCGCACAGGATAACTCTACTCAAGGTGGCCCCTCGCGCACCATGCGTGAAGAAGGGATAAAGAACAAAGATTGGTTCTTAACCTTGGGCGGTGATGGACACGGCCCTGCAGTAGAGCCTGGTAACCCTGACATTATGTATTCGCAGTGGCAGCAAGGAAATTTGGTGCGTGTTGATACGACTACCCGAGAAGGGGTGTATGTTAAGCCTCAGCCACTGCCAGGTGACCCGGCAGAACGATACAACTGGGACGCGCCAATTAATGTGTCGGCACACGACCCAGCGCGTATTTATTTTGCCTCTCAGCGGGTTTGGCGAAGCGATGATCGCGGTGATAGCTGGACGGCAGTGTCGGGCGATCTGACTAAAAACGGGAATCGCATGCACTCGCCACTAATGGGGCGCACGTGGTCAGTGGAAGCAGGCTGGGATCTGTACGCCATGACAGAGTTTCACACCATTGCCAATTTTGCTGAAAGCCCGGTAGATGAGAACATTCTATGGGCGGGCACCGACGACGGTATTATTCAGGTGACCACCAACGGTGGTAAATCTTGGAAAAAGATTGAGCTTGACGATATTAAAGGTATTCCAGCTAATTCGTACGTTAACGATATTCGCGCTGACTTATTCGACCCCAATACCGTATACGTAGCGCTTGATAATCATAAATACGGTGACTATAAACCTTACTTAATTAAGTCGACTAACTTAGGAAAAAGTTGGACTTCATTGGCCGATGACTTACCTGAAAAGCATCTTGTCTGGCGTATCGTGCAGGATCACGTAAACAAAGACTTATTGTTTATCGGTACTGAGTTCGGTGTGTTTTTCTCGGTAGATGGTGGCAAAGACTGGGTAGAGTTAGACGGTGGAATGCCAACTATCTCGACGCGCGACGTGAAAATTCAGCGCCGTGAGAATGATTTAGTCGCAGGTACGTTTGGTCGTGGGATTTACATCCTTGATGACTATGCGCCACTGCGCTCATTAACCAAGAAGTCGATGCAACAAGACGCGATCCTGTTTGCACCAAGCCGCCCAGTTAAGTGGTTCCAGCTAGATGATAATCACACAGATTCTGACGGTGACGATCGCTTTGTAGCCGAGAATCCGGAACACGGTGCCACGTTTACCTATTACCTTAAAGACAGCTTGCTTACGTCAAAAGAAAAGCGTCAAGAAGCAGAGAAGAAGTTAATCGAAGACAAGAAGTACCCTAAGTATCCGAGTTGGGAAGCGGTAGAAGCGGAAAATCAAGAAGCTACACCAGCAGTATACGTGGAAGTTCGTGACAGCGATGGCGATTTGGTTAAGCGTGTTGAAGGTAGCACGAAGAAAGGCTTACACCGAATTACGTGGGACATGAAATACTCACTAACTATTCCGCTTACCGACAAAGCCAGCGATAACGATGGCCTAATGGCATTACCAGGTAGCTATACCGCGACATTATTTAAGCGTGAAGGTGCTACGGTAACGGCATTATCTGAGCCTGCTCAGTTTGTGTTGGAGCCTATCTATAAAGGTGCGCTCAAAGGAGCAACACCTGCTGAAATTGAAGCATATGGAAACGCGGTAACCGACGCACAGAAGCGCGCCATGTCATCGACAACAGTGCTTAAACAGTTGAAAGAGACCATGGAGCTACTACGCACGGCAATTGACCGCACGCCTAGCGATGTGAAAAATCTGGAAGCGCAATATGCTGCTATTCAAGATGAAATCAATGGCGTGAACAAAATTCTATTTGGTCTATCGTCTCGTGACAAAATGGGAATTAAGCCTGCCAATGTGTTAAGCCGTTTAGGCTATGCTCGTTCTGCACTGGGTTCGTCTTATGGCCCAACTCAGCAGCATAAAGACCAGCTTAGTTATGCTAACGAAGGGTTGAATGAGGTAGTAACTCGAATAGGTGCCTTACAACAGCGCACTGTACCATCATTGCAACAAGCTGTGGTTGATGCTGGTGGTCCTTGGACTACAGGGTTACCTGTAATCGCTAAATAGCGACGTAGCAAATTGCTTGTTAGTTCGCGGCAGTAGACTTGCTGCCGCGTTTTCCTTTTTTGCCAAGTTTTATCGGTACTTACTTTTTCTTAATTGCGTACCGGTTAGTGAGACTATCATTGTTTTCTTTTTCATTAGCTTCCAATCGCTTTTCTCCCTTTAAATCATCATCTGGCTTACCCGCATCCTTTGCAGCATTGTTTTTTCCACTTATATCACCTTTCAGTTATGCCCAAGACACACCGAATAAAGATGTTGAGCGCTACACGGTAACGGCTGCCAGGCCCTATTACGATGAGACCCTTTCGCGCATTTTTACTCAATATGCGTTTGATAAAAGCCGTCTTGTTACTCCCTTGCATAGCAATGACGTGCTGCTTCAATCTCCATCTGTGTCGCTTAATGGACAGGGTGGACAGATTCAAAGTATCAATATCCGAGGGTATTCGCGGTGGCGAATTCAAACACTTCTCGACGGCGTCCCGATTGTCAGTGACAGGCGGGCAGGCTCTAGCATAGGTTTTATTCCACCTGATTTTATATCGACAGCTTCGGTGCTGCCGGGAGCCGCTTCGACTTACCTCGGTTCAGGGGCAATTGGAGGTGCCGTGAACATGCACCTTACTGAGACGCAAACCCCATACTTAAGCGTAGGCTACAGTAGCAATCAGCAAATGAAAGCGTTGAGCTATGCTGACACTACAAGCCGCTTAGACAATAACGGCACTCTATTTGAAGAGAGTGGGACTGACTGGAGTATTTCATATAGAAACGCGAATAACGGAAACGATGCCGCCGGAAACCCGCTATATGCTCAGTTTGAGCAAACAGGGCTATTTGTGAGACACAGGCCTCAAGAGGGCGTAATAAAAGAAGTCTGGACGCTTTATTCTGACAATGTAGACATTGGCAAGTCGAGCAGTGATTTTCCAGATAAAAGAGTGACTACCTACCCAAATAATACCCACTGGCTTGGTAAAGTAACTTTCGCCCACAATCTATTTGCTGGAGATGTGTGGTGGCATCAGTCAAGTCTTGATACCTCTGTATTACGGTCAGAAAGCCGCATCAACGAAAGTGAAAACAAGGCTTTTGATTATGGCTTCAATGTAACCACCGATACTCAGTGGCAAAACTGGGATCTGAATTGGCAAATTCAAGTTTCAGGGCGTGAAGGCGTTGTGGCAGATGAACGAGAATTTACCTTAAACCCAACAATTGGAGTGATGCCAGACTCTATACCGGAGAGCCTTCAGTCGCAATCAGTGTCGCCTGAACTCGCGTATGAAGTGCGTACCCTTGATGCCAGCGAATTAAATACCGCGGTGGTTATTGATATTTCACGTCAGTGGCAGCGCTTGTCACTTGCGCTGGGTACAAGGGGGGACTGGCAGCGTCAGTCTGATAATGCGATGGCTAAAAACAGCCAATCAAACACTAATCTAAGTGGTTACGCGGGAGCGAATTACCTGCTCTCGCCGCATTGGTCGGCGAGCGTTTATGTTTCCAGTGCGTTTCGAAATCCGTCTTTAACTGAGCGCTTTTTCGCTGGCGAAACTCCACGTGGTACGGTGCTAGGCAGTAAAAGACTTGAGACGGAACAAGCCCTTAATACCCAAGTGAGTCTAAATTACAGCGGTGAGGAACTGCAGGGCTCCATAGAAATCTTTCATCAGCAAATTGATAATTATATTGAGCGCACAACGATTGCCGAAGATGTACTGCAATATGCAAATTTAGACAGCGCAACCATTGAGGGAGTGAGCTATCAGCTTCGTTGGCAATCAGTTACTCATCCTCTGGATGCCCGCCTAAGCGGCATGTGGATTAAAGGTGAAGACAACCTCGGTAATACCATCGCAGATATTCCTGCAAATAATCAGCGGTTAGATGTAGGTGTGAATTGGCAGGCTACACGCTTTTTTACGGTTATCGCGTATCGTGCAGGTAAGACAGATATCGCCGATGGAGAGCGTAGTCTTCACGAAGTATTTACACTGGATATTGGCGCCGAGTGGCAGATGAATGAGCGAATTCAGCTTCAAGCAAGTTGGAGCAATCTTACTAATCAACACTATTACTCGAGTGCCGATGACAAAGCGGCGTTTGCACAAGGTGAAAGTGTGCAGCTGGCACTAACTTACTTGTTATGAGGTGCGAAAGGACTGTTGGTATTTATTCTTTCGGTACTTGCTTTTTAGTGTGGTGATCAACATAACAATACCCGTCACCCAAAGTACGAAGAGTAAGATAGCAGCGGGTAAAAACAGCCATAATTTGGCACCGTCGAAGAACCAACTGCCGTCATGAATGGCTTCGATGGTGTCTGTCCGACGATAAGCTACCTGAAGCACGTCACCAGTTTGTGCATTGAGCTGAACTTCCCAGTGGTTCTTTCCGCGTACTTTAATGATGCCTTTGGCGGGGCGCACATCTAAACGGTCGATGTCATCCCAGTCGTTTAAGTTGGCTTGAGGCACCTGCCTTACAGCATTTAAAACATTGTCGAAGGATAGGGTAGGCCTGCTGTTTTGCGCTTTTTGTGTGGGAGGTTGGATCCAGTCGAATTCTTTCTTAACTTGCAACAGCAAGCCGCTAGCGATAACGATGATCACAGGGATAAATATAACCAGCGACAGCCACAAGTGAATGCTTCGACTGTATTTGCGAAATGAAACCGACATTGAGAGCACTTAAAACAAACGTGAAAACTCGCCTACTATAAGCGAAACCTCACGCCCCAGTAAAACGCTCTGGCGTGAGGTTTATACACTTTGACGAAATTTAGTTGTGCTTTAATCCCTGCATAACTTTATCCAGCGTTATCGGAAAATCTCTCACTCTCACGCCACACGCGTCAAATATTGCGTTAGCGATAGCGGCACCTGCACCGGTTATTCCCAGTTCACCGATACCCTTTGCACCAACTGGCGATGCTGCAAAATCGGGCTCTTCTAGAAAGTCCAGGCTTACCTCAGCAATATCTCGGTTCACTGGAATGTGATACTCAGCGAAGTCTGGGTTTACAAAGCTTGCGCTATCTCTATGGTGGTGAATACCTTCTGTAAGGGCATAACCGGCTCCCCACACCATACCGCCTTTAATTTGAGAAGACGCGGTTTTTAGATTCAAGATTTGACCCGCGCTAAACATACCGTACTGACGAAGTAGTCGAACTTCGCCCGTTAGTTGGTCAACTTCCACCTCGGCAAAGTGCGCGCCGCATGAGTATTGTTCATCATCACTAGTGTCATCTTCAGACACTTCTCCTGTAGCTGATAGCGGGTACTCACTTTCTGAAATATACTCAGAAGCAGAGGCGTAGTTTGCTGATGCCTGCATATCACTTGCTCCTGTATCGGCATCGTTATTCGATGGTCCAGGAGCTACAACTTTAATTTCACCATCTTCAATGGATAATTGTGCATCCTTAAATTGGGCGGGAAGTTTGCTACGGATATCGTTAACAAGTGACTCACACGCCCGCTTCACGGCGGAACCGGTGCTAGCTGCCCCAAACGAGCCACCAGATCCGGAAGACGCGGGGTATCGGCTATCGCCAAGTTCAACCGTCACGTTTTCGATTGAGGTTTGCAGGGCGTCGGCAGTTATCTGAGTGAGTATGGTATAAGTTCCCGTGCCGATATCAGTCATGTCTGTGCGTACGGTCACTTTCCCTTGCTTATCGACTTCAACTTGCGCTGAGCTTTCTACCAGCATGTTAACGCGCATGGCACTGGCTACGCCGTGGCCAATCAATTTACCTGGGCTAGGTTGCGCTTTATGCTGCCAATTAAATTTCTGTGCACCTTGGCGAAGGCATTCACCCAGGTTGTGCGTGGTAAAAGGTTTACCACTCATAGGGTGTACAGTTGGTAAGTTTTGAATTCGGAAGGTTAGGGGGTCTACCCCTGCGTTGTGGGCAAGCTCATCTATTGCAGATTCAAATGCTAACGAACCTATAGCGTCACCAGGCGAACGCGTTGAATCGATAAGCGGTAAATCCACGTCTTTTACCCTGTGTGTACTTTCGATATAGGACGAGTTGTAAGTGACGCGAGCACCAGCGCCAGTAGCCTCCGCAAATTCGTAGCCTTTCGCTCGGGGCATCGCACTTTTGTGAACAATGCTCGTAAGTGCGTTATCTGAATTCGAGGCTAGAGAAATTTTCTGAGTACTGTGACCACGGTGTGGAGTGTTATAAAAAACCTGGCGTCGGCTTAACACCACCTTTACCGCCCGTTTCAGATATCGCGCACCGATGCACGCTAAAATAGCATCGTAGTGCAACCCGAGTTTAGAGCCAAATCCGCCACCTATAAACGGACTTTTAACAACAATATCATCTGCGTCCATTTCTAAAGTAATAGCCAGTGCCTCAACGGCAGATGCAATAATCTGAACACTGCTATAAACCTCAAGTTTTCCATCGTTAAACTCTGCCACGGTAGCATGCGGCTCCATAGCGGCAGAAATTTGCGACGGGGTGGTGTATGTGGATTCTATCGCGTTAGCGATGTCATTCTTACTGGGCTGCTCACCACTGGTGGCATCGGGTTCAAAACCACCGTCTAACGAATCGGGTTTCTGAGTTGCTTCCTCAAAGCCCGTAAGCAGGTCTGGATTTTTTCCTTCAACAGTGAAAGAGACTAAACTCGCTGCGTAGCGCGCCTGCTCTAAAGTGTCTGCCACTACCAGCGCTACTGGTGCTCCAAAGTGACGAATGTGGGGCTCGTTTAGTACCGCTCGGCTTTGTGTGAATCGGCTTTCATCAGATGGTTTACTGAAGGCCTTTAGTGGCCCTGCATTTTTGTAGGTGATAACAGCGTGAACGCCTTCTGCCTTTTCGGCTTGGCTTGTATCAAGCGAGGTAATTTCGCCTACTGCCGTGTCACTGGCCACTAGCCAGCCTATAAGTGGCGTGCGCTCACTCATGTGTTCAGCAGCATATTTTGCCTGGCCAGTGACCTTTTTAACACCGTCTACGCGGTTTACCGCTGTTCCAACAGTCTGAGAATTAGGCGTTGTCATACAAAGCTCCTTGGTGATTAGGGTGCTCTAGTTGATGTGCTGATAGCTCGGTAAGTACTTTAACTAGCGTGCGGCGCAGTAGTTCAGGTTTGAAATCGTTGCTTCCATAGGTTTTCGCGTGAGATAACTCAGCGTCGGCCGCGTGTGAAATAACTTCTGGTGTTATTTCGGCACCATCCAGCACGCGTAAAGCTTTTTCAGGATACCAAGGCTTTGTTCCCACACCACCAAACGCAAGACGGATAGACTTAACGCTGCCGCGTTCCAGAGTGAGTGCCGCGGCAACAGAGACAAGCGCAAAGGCGTAAGAAGAGCGATCCCTTACCTTGTGGTAATACTGGGTTCCAATCTCTGACTTCTTAATGGTGACGTGGGTGATCAATTCACCGTGTTCTAGAATGTTTTCAATATGCGGCGTATCTTCGGGCTCTTTATAAAACTCTCTCAGCGCAATTTGGCGGGTGCTGCCGTTTGCCTGTTGAGTATGTACTTGCGCGTCAAGTGCAATCATGGCTACTGCCATATCAGAAGGATGTGTGGCGATACAATGCTCACTCGTTCCAAAAATGGCGTGAATACGGTTCATACTGTCAATGGCCGAACACCCAGAGCCAGGCTCCCGTTTATTGCAAGGCTTGGTTGTGTCGTAAAAGTAGTAGCATCTTGTTCGCTGGAGAAGATTGCCAGCGGTAGTCGCGCGGTTACGAAGCTGCACGGTGGCACCACTTAAAAGTGCTTGAGCTAGAATGGAAAGGTTTGGCGTAGTATGGGCGAATTTTGCCAGACTTGAATTACTCACCATAGCGCCGATATGGTAGTGGGTGTCGTCTTCTGTGATCGTATCCGCGTTCTTCCACTTAGCAAGATTGATAAGTGTATCTGGGGTTTCAACCTGTAACTTCATCAGATCGATGAGGTTAGTTCCCCCTGCTAAAAATCGCGATGATTCTTCAATTGGCAAGCTGTTAAGTGGCGTTTTATCGGTAAAGTGATGGAGGTCGAATGGCTGCATTATTGTTTCTCCAAAGCAATGACGTCGGTTATTGCATCAACAATGTTGGGGTAAGCCCCGCATCGGCAAAGATTGCCACTCATTCGTTCACTAATGTCCTCTTTCGCACTCGATTTACTGCTATAGGTCACAGCGCTTGGATCGCCGTTCGCCATTTCGCGAAGTAAAGAGACGCCTGAACATATTTGGCCGGAGGTGCAGTACCCGCATTGAAATGCATCTCTTTCAATAAAGGCTTGTTGAAGCGGATGGAGTGAATAATTAGCATCGCTTTGGCTTATACCTTCAATAGTGACTACCTCACAGCCCTCAAGCTGAAAGGCAAATACCAAGCAGGCGTTAACTCTCTCGCCGTCGACAATAACGGTGCATGCACCACACTGGCCGTGGTCGCAGCCCTTTTTTGTGCCAAACAAAGACAAATGTTGATGAAGAAAATCGAGAAGTGTAGTTCGTGGATCTTGAGGAAGACTCACGTCTTTCCCATTAAGGTTAAGTGTTGTCATGGAAGTGTCCTTCTACCAATGAGCGCAATTTCGATACTCCGTTGAAATAAGCGCGACTAGAACTAAACATCCCTACGGCGAAGTACCACTTTTGGTTTCAACTCGCATACGCAATTTAATGAAAGTACAAATGATGCAGAAAACCTTGTGATAGATGGATCAGTCGAAGTGGTGTAAAATGGACAGTATGAGCACTAAGGGTGCAGTGATAGCAATTCAACCGCGCTATTGACTCTATGCCATAACATCACATCAATTTATTCAATTACACGTCAGGCCCTTTTCATGATCCACAACGATGTTCTACGTCGCCTTCGTTACGCTTTAGCTATAAACGACACCGCTGCTATAAGCATTTTTAAATTAGTGAATTACGACATGGAGATTGATTATTTACATGCTGTGATGAAACGAGAAGGTGAAGAAGGGTATCTTCCGTGTCGAGACAAAATTATCGCGCTATTCCTCGATGGCTTGATTATAAAAAATCGTGGGCGTCAAGAAGGGCAGGAGCCTCAAGAGTTAGGGCCGAAGGAACGTTTGAGCAATAACGAAGTGCTGCGCAAAATCCGCATTGCTATGAGCTATAAAGATGACGATATGATTGAGGTCTTAAAGCTGGCGGGGTTTAGAATAAGTAAGGGCGAATTGTCTGCATTTTTTAGAAAGCCAGATCACCGCAACTTCAAGCCTGCTGGCGATCAGGTTGTTCGCAACCTGCTTCAAGGTATGGTGAAAAAATATCGACCAGAGTCTACGCGTCAAACCACACAAAAAGGTCCGAAAAACACCTCAAACCCTGTGAGTGCTCAATCAGTTAAATCTGATAAGAGCCCAAGTAAATATAAAACGTCCAAAGCAGAGGATACGCGCAAACGTACTAATTCCAAAGTTGCGCCAATGAAAGACGAAAACTCAAACTCAGTTTGGGGAAAGCTACCGAAAAAGCAGTAGTGGTAGTAAACGCAGCAGCGGTTAAGTGCGTAGTAAAGTAGACAGAATGCTATTGTTGTAAAGCAATCAGCCACCACTTTCAGCGTTAGCTAAACGGCAATGCCAATGGCGCTGCCCAAACAATTTTTTACGCTGTAATAAAGTAATGACGATAAGGACGATTAGTATGAGCCGACATTTCGAGCAAGCCGAAGGGTTATGTGAAGAGAAAGATGCTGCCACACAAGGCTTTGTGTTTAACCAAACCATGTTGAGGATTGCTGACCCCAAGCGCTCGCTAGACTTTTACACGCGAGTGATGGGAATGACGCTAATAAAGCGCCTGGACTTTGAAGAGATGAAGTTTAGCCTTTATTTTTTGGCAGCAGGCGATGATTTCTCTGATATCTCAGACGATGCCGATGAGCGCACGCAACAAACCTTCGGTCGCCCGGCTATGCTAGAGCTCACTCATAATTGGGGCGATACGCCCGAAACCGTTAGCTACCATAACGGCAATTCCGAGCCAAAAGGTTTTGGGCACATTGGCTTTCATGTACCTGATGCTGAAGCGGCCTGCGCGCGATTTTCATCGCTCGGTGTGCCTTTTCAGAAAGGACTTAATGATGGCTCTATGAAAGGCATCGCGTTTATTAAAGACCCTGACGGTTACTGGGTTGAAATCTTTAATGCCTCAAACGTTTCCGCCACCTGCGCGCCGCACTTGAAGAAGTAGCGAAGTTATTCTCTGCCGACTTTTCTTGCTGTTTGCTTCGGTTAAGTTGGCAGATTGCTCTAAAAACGCAAAGTTAATGAAAAACGGGTAGCCTAACTAAATTGGCTACCCGTTTTTTATACTGGTTTTTACCTGTGAGCACCTGCCGCTCCATAGCATGTCATAAATGAGTGCTGTCGCGAAATGCGTTGCTTAAACAACAGGTTAAGCACATTCACATAACCTGCTTTATTATTAATTAACAGTGGGTGAGGTCAAACCATCAATTCGCCTCTAAGGTTAACTCCACGCCACTAAACTCTTTACGTAAGTCATGCTGAGTATTAAGTAAGAATAGCCGGTTGGCTTCAATCTCGGCTGTGTTCGCCAAATAATTTTTTACCGCCTTACTTCGCGCATCAGCCAGCACATTCAATTCACTTTCTGGAATATCAATGTTGTTACGTAGTTTGTTGTATCGGGCAATACTTAATGCTCGCTGTACTTCTGTTTCATTTACAACGTTTTTGTTGTCATCACTATTTAACTGGCTCTGCTCTTTGGCAATGTCAGGGTACAGCTTCGCCACCATATCTGTGCGTTCCTGAGTAAGGTCAGGTGTAAATACTTCTACATAGTAACTTAAAAGCGCATTGGCCAACGGGCCTTCTAACGGGATGCTGCTACCGGTTATAGAGGTAGCTGATGAACTATCATTGCCGTCGGCACCTGTATTTAAGCCTTTTGTTTGGCTATTCTCGATAGTATTGGTGGTGACAGAAGTATTATCCGCATCGGCTTGCCCGCTTCTTGTTAAAAGCGTGTGGTTCAACTGGCGTTGTGCCAGCGCACTTGCGTCACTTATTGCGTTTACAGTGCCTTCAATGTTGACTCTTAGCCCCGGTCGTTTTTTAAGGGCTTTAGCCAGCGTATCTAATTTTTCACGAGCGTCGGCGTTTAGCGTTTGTTCACCAAATGCAAATTCAACGTTGTCGAGTTCATCGTCACTGCCAACCAGGTTGGCGAGTAATGAAAACGGTGCGGTAACAGCTTTTGTGATGATGTTGCCAATAGCATTAAGGATAATGGAGCCAAAGCTAAAATCCGGATTGTCTATATCGCCAGACACATCTAAGCCTAAGTCGATAACGCCATTGCTATCTTCTAACAGCGCAATTGCAAGCCCAAGCGGTAAACTTAACGCCTGATCTGAGTTTGACTTCTTGCCCAGTGTTAATTGGTCGATAACGACGTGGTTTTTACCTTCCAGTGCTTTTCCATTAAGTTTGTATTGCACATCTAAAGACAGCAGACCTTTGTCAATGTAATAGCCCATGTAAGTGCCAGAGTAGGGGTTGACCGAGGTAAGTTCAGCGCCTTGGACTGAGAAATTTAAATTGAGGTCTACATCACTTTTGAGCGGGTGGATAGTGCCTGCAAGTTTTACCGGGGCGTAGTTGTCTATCTTTCCTGTGATATCCACATCGGCTGGTTGAGTAGAGCCTGAATCTATACCCAGCACCTTTCCATTTAAGCTTTCTATGGTAGATGCAAACTTAGGCGTTAATGAGTGGTCAGCGAAATAAGCTTTTCCGTTTTCGATGGATATGGCGTTAACTTTAATAGCCAATGCGTCGGTTTCTGACGATTCATTTTCAGTGTTTGTAGGCGACGCAGTGTTGGCGTTGCTCGTGGTTTTAGTCACGTTAGCATCATCATCACTAGAAGGTTTATCTACGCTGCTATCTTCGTTTGAAGCGACAATAAGTTTACCTACATTAGTTTGATTGGCTTCGTCGATAATTAGACGTGCGAACGGTGCTTGAAGGCGAATGTTATCTACGCTTAACTGGTTTGAAACCTGGTCAAATTCTATATCGTCTACACTTAACGACTGCCACTGTAAAAGTGGCGTTTTAGCGTTATCAAGTACACTTAAGTTTGTAATACTCGTACTGGCCTTAGCATTGAGTGCAGCAGAATCTTTTTCGTTAATTTCTGCGTTAAACTCGGCATCAAGGTTAAATAGCCCTTCTTCGAGGGTTACATTTGCGTATGGTGAAATGTACTGCTGGAACTGATTTAACACCAGCTGCTCAACCGCAGCCTTTCCTCTAATTGCTTGTTCCGCAATATTCACGCTGCCGCTGCTGATAAGTGTACCTTTGGGCGTAGTGGTGAACGCTTGTGTATCAGCACCAACATGTAGGCTTGTACTGTAGGTAATCGGTTTAGAAAAATCGGTGGTGACTGCTCCAGTTTTAATATTGACGCTACTGATCCGATAATAGGTGCCGCCACTTACGCTGCGCTCTACCATATCAATGGTACCGTTGTTAAATACGAACTGCTGAAGCTCAACATACCATGACGTATCTTGGCTTTGCTTTTGTAAGTTGTCAGCTGAAGCTAGAGTACCCTTAACGTTTTCTGAGCCTGTTTCACTCTGAGTTTCTTGTGATGTGTCCTGATTGACCTGCGATTCGCTATTGCTCGCCTGTGCTTCGCCTTCGCTTAAATTAACTTCGCCATTATTTAAATCAGCTTCGCCTTGAGCCTCACGCTGCGCGTGAGGGGTTTCATCAGGCGTTTCGCCAGAGGTGGTTTTAGCAGTGGCAGTCGCCATTTCTTTAGGCGTAAACAAGCGCTGTAAATCGAGACCCGCCTCGTTAAGCATGCCCAATACCCGCACGTCATCGAATACAACCTCAGAAATACTCACTCGCTGATCTAAGGCATTCACGTTTATGTCGTGAACGCTAAAGGCGGGCACCGCAAGTATTTCCTGTGAACCTCTCATGACGTCTGCCTCACTTAAGGCTGAGCCAGCGTTAAAGGTAAGGTTGTTAATAGCAAATTCGCCGCGTTGTAGAATAAACTGAAACGCTTTGTCTTGCTCAAACACTTCGGCGTGCAGGCTTAAGCTAACGGTACCGTTTACTAAATTTGCTTCTATTAGGTCTTTTGACAATGACCATAGCGGTGTAAGTGCCACGTCGTTTATAGCAACGTCGGTGGTGATTTTTAACGGAGATAACTGGAACTCGCCATCAACGGCTATTTTGCCATTCTCGGCGGTGAGTAAATTAAACTGATACTGATTAAATGCCAGTTCACCTTTCGGTTGGTCGGTTGTTTGATCTGTTTTGGCGTTTTTATCAGACGTCGCGACCTTATCTGACTCTTCGCCAGCACTTCCACTGATTAGCGCATGGGTATCTAAATCTTGCAAAGCCACGTTTAACTCTGGGTAATCAAGTAGGGTTTCAGTGACCTTGTCTTCAATAACCACATGCCCTTCGCGAAGTACAAAATCGCCCAGCGTAATTCTGGGAATTTGCGCTTCTTTAGAGCTTTCAGGCTCTGACGGTTCTTTCGCGCTGCGCTCTTCTATGTGACTAAGAATGTCTGAGAAGTTGAACCGTTGACCGTTATTATCAGAGCTTAAGCGAGCGAAAGAAATATAAGGGGCGTCTACGGTTAATGATTCAATGGCCGGCGTGAAAGAGAACAGTGATTGCCAGAACCCAAAGTCCAGTGAAAGGCCTCCAACACTGAAAAAGTGTTCACCGCTATTGGAAAAATTAGGGTCAGAGTAAATAACAAAATAGCTTATATCTATCTTCAACAGAAATGGGTTTATCGTAATCTCTTTAACAGTCGCATTTCTGCCAATATTTTCCTTTACTAGGTTGGGTATTTTTGCCTTTAAAACCGCAGGTGTGACTATACCGATAAGAAGAGCGTAGGTTAGATAGGCAAGAACAAGATAGGTAGATACCCGAAACCATTTGGGCATTGCTGAAAAACGAGACATTGCATTTTGCATAGGCGAATAGGCTGCGTTAGTGAGTATGAAAAAGAGAAGCAGGCGTTGCTATTTCACTAAGTTGGGAACCCCTGCAAAAAATAAAGGCGCACTAATTTTGGCTATCGATTAATAACCAGTACACCTTAGATAGGTTACAGAGCCGTTAGCAAATTATCTAGGCCAGATTTAAACAACGCCTGCGTTTCTTCATCGGCATTTACATTTAAATATGAGCTAATTTGAGTGACAAAGCTAGCAATCATATCGGTTGAAAGACCTAAGGCTTCAAACTGTTGCTTTAAATCATTTACTGATTTTAGCGTAGAACTATATTCCGACGCTTTGTTAAGTAAACCCGACAATGACGAGCTAGAGCTTGCAGCTGAGTTACTGCTTAGAGAAGGCACGTTTTCAAGCAGGCTTTCAATACCTGGGATGCTATTTGCCAACTGCGCGTAGTCTGCACCTGAGAGGTTGCCTTGAACGTAATTCATAATAGACGCTATACCGCCTTGTGACTGTGTATCTGATACGTTAAGGTTTCCAGCCACTGAATTTACTAAGCTACCTAAATCGATACTAGAAGCGGCGCTGGTTGCTATGTCAGTTAGGCTGCTAGTGGTAACAGTAGATTCCGCTTTCTTAGTTCCCAAAAGGCCTTTTAGCTGATCGATATTCGCATTGGCGTTTGCGGTAAAAAAAGAAAGAGCAAGCACAGCGGGTGCTAGAGCAAAACGATTCATAATAGATTTCCTTTTTGTACACCCAGGGGAAAGATCCATGAGGTGTAAAGCGTTAGAAAATAATCGTAGCGAATTCGCATTCGATTATCTAAACCTTCCATAAATTAGAAGTTTTTAGGTGTGTGATTACTCACATTTTAACCTAGTAAAGCTGCAATTTCCGTAGAGAAAATGTAAAGACACTTTGAACATTTGCAGGGGTACAGGGTATTGAGGCGCTAGTGTGAAGCAGGCAAGAATTAAGTCAATTAGACAAAACACTAAAAGGAGCACCGCGCTCCTTTTAGTATTCTGATAGATTTTTTGCTTACTTTTCCTGTTTAGGTGGAATTATTATGCGTTCTACCTCTGTGGATGCGTTTTTCTCAACACTTGCGGTATCAAGGGCGGCGCCAAGTTGGTAGTCTAATTGTACAAGGAGACCAGTTTGTCTCATTCCTTTGCCACCTTGAATACGAGGTTTGTATTCCCATTGCTTTAGGGCAACTATGGCACTTTTATCAAACATGCCAGCAGGTACTGATTTTACTACTTTTACATTATCTGTAGTGCCCGTTTCAGTAATATCAAAAGAGAGCACAACAAAGCCTTCTACATTTTCTTTTGCTGCCTTTTCGGGGTAGGTAGGTGGAACGCGTTTAACAGGTGACGCCTGGTTAATCTTGGCTTCAGATTTTGTCTCTGCTACAGGTGTATTGGCTAAAGCCGTGTTTATTGTAAGCATGGCGGCAATTGAAAGTACGCCTGCAGCCAGTACTTTATTGCTACGCACAGGTTGTTTAATAGCATTTAAACGTTTGATCATAGTACTCTTTTCTCCAAAGGTTGGGTAAAGCCCTCTTGTACGGTGCAGGGCGTTTGAACAATGCTCGGCACACTGCACGAGTGCTTTTGCATAAGTTAGTTTTTCGGTGTCTGTCTTGTCTTTCAATACAGCGTGATCACAAGCCAGTTCTTGATTGATTCTGAAAGATTTAAGGGCGAGCCAAACAAGCGGGTTAAACCAAAATACAATCGCGAAAATTAGCGCTAGTGAGTTCCACAGATGGTCATAGTGTCTGCGATGGACGTTTTCATGTTCCAACACCAAAGCTTGTTGCTGTTTAGAGAAAGTACTTTTGAACGAGAAAGGGATAAGTATTTTGGGTGAGATAAAGCCAAACAGCATGGGTGTGGAAGCTTTGTCAGAATAATAGGCGTTGGTATGCAAGGCACGACGTTTTCCTATCGAAGCCCATATTGAAAGGTGGTGCGCCAAGACATAGGCTGTGACTATGCTTACGCCTACCGCCCAAATGGCAAACCAGGTTTCAAATTCGACGGTGTTCAGTGTGGGTTTTACGCCAACCACGTAACGAGCAAAGCTATTCGATGGAATGCTAACCAACGACATTGGAATGTTATTGACTATCAGGCAGCCTGGTATCAACGCCCATAGCTTATAGGTCAGCGAAGCCCCAATTTTATTAGTGAAAAAGTGCTCGCACACCATGAGTAAAATAAGCGATAGCGACAAAATACCTTGCTGAGCAATAATCCAATCAATCATTGTTTTCTTCCCATTCCTTGATAAGGGCTTTTAGCTCGTTCACGTCTTGTTTAGACAGCGAATTTTGATTCGCAAAACCGGCAACCATAGGAGCAATCTTGCCCTTAAATAGTCGACTAACAAAACTCGTGGTTTCTTTCTTTGTATAATCTTCACGAGCAATTAGCGGATAGTAAAGGTACTGGCGCTGCTGCTTTTCAAACCCTAAAACCTCTTTTTTTACCAAGCGGCTTAGCAGGGTTTTAACGGTTTTCTCGTGCCAATCTTTTTTATTATTAAGTCGTGCAATAACTTCATTCGATGTGGCGGGGTGGTCGTCCCAAAGCACATCCAGCACTTCAAATTCAGCGTTTGAAATTTCAGGTTTGTCTGACATTTTATTCATAACTGCGACGTCTTTTCTTTTGATTACATTTGTAGTCCATAGTTTTAGATTACACTTGTAATTTTAAAGTGCAAGAATTTTTTTGCATATTTTTTAAACGGGGGAGGGGGCGAAGTAATAGGCTTGTCTCTGGCTTCCTAACCAGAGCACCCGTCAAAGCGGATTAATACAAAACAGTAAAATTGAGTTCGTTGGCTTCTAAGAATTCGCCGAGTATTCGTGACTGCTGGTTCCCTCGAGGCACCATTACATAGCAAGGTGGCTTTGGTGTTACCTCTTGTAGGTCGTACCATAAGGTATCTAGCACATCATCGCCGTGCTTCAGGAATGTTTCTCCCCACGAGGTGGTGTACAGAATGGATACGTCTTCCACGGTAGCTTTTTGACGAAGGGTGGGGAAGTTCACAATGGCAAAGCACGCCGTTACGCGTTCAGGTGCCAGCAAGTCGTTACGGGGTAACGAAGATACTTTTACCGGCGGGAAGTATTTGCACAAATGTTTAAGCAAGTCGTTCAAGTCTAGTTCGCTTACTTCGCCATAGTTGTAATCGAGATAAACCTTACTGTTGGTATCTATAATCTTACTCGACACAAGCCACACCATTAGTGCTATTGCGGTGGAGGCTTGAGTAATCTTTTGCGATTCATCCATAATGCCAGATTTACTGAGTAGATCTCCTGCATAAGCCGACCACACCTCATCACCATTTTTAAGCTGGCGCATGGCAATGGTGATTTTTTCGCAGTAAAGGCTTTCGTCAAAGGCGCGTCGCAAAAACTCGATTTTGTCCGCTTTTTTCGCGTAGTACGTGCTTAAGCGCCGACCTAGAACTGTCATATCTTTTTGGTCCATCACCTGTTGATGATGACTGATCTCTTTAGAAATACGGCGATAGCACTTTAATAGAAAACGGTGAATTCGACGACTAAGCTGCACTCGTTCATTAAAGGTCCAATCTTGCTGGTTATCTAAATGAACAATGAGTTTACGGCTCCATCCCCACTGTTTAGCATACGACGCCATAATTTTGCGCTTAAAATTCGCTTGTTCACCCTCGACAAGCGGTTGGCTCAATGCGCTGCCGCATTTTAAGTATAAGCATTGTTGTAATACGGCAATGTCTTCGGCCTGACCATGCTTTTTGTAATGGGCGATGAGTTCGTCGAACATTAGGGCATAGGGATCGATATCTGCAACGTGTCCCGGCGCCTCGGCACCGCGATGCACATGTTTTTTCAATAGGTTACACAGTGGTTGACCGTGAGAAATATTGGCAAGGTAAACTTCAAGCTTTGCCATTTTTAACACTGACTTGAACGGAGAATCCATGGCCTTGCCAAGCTGCCAAATAGCGGCACCAAAGAGCTCACTTGCATCTAGACGTTCCAAGTGGCCTAAGTCCATGAACCAGTCCACATCAGGTGAACCGCCTTTTTCTAAACTATTGTAAATCGCTCTATATTGCTTTTCAGTCGTCTTTTCTGGAGTTAACCACCAAAATGGTGCTTTGCCTGCCACCACAATATTGGTGTTGTAAAACTCTGCTTTTAAAAACATCGCTTGCGCAGAGCCTGCGCTTTCGCCCTCGGCCACGCCAAAGTCATTTTGCCTTACTTTGTCTATTTCAGATAAAAAGAAATGAACTTCAATGCCAAAGGTTTCGTCAGCCCACTTTTCAATAGCAGTAAGCTTTTGTTGAAGTAACGCAAGTGCCGCCTGCGAAAAGCGATTACCATCGATACATACCCAAAAATCAAAGTCTGAATCGTCAGTCTGCGCTATTGTGCCTACGCTGCCCATTAAAACAAGCGCATCGACAGCGCGCTGCCTAGGCCAAATCTGCTTAATATCTGCAAATAAGTGACTTTGTGCTGGAAAACAGCGCTTAAGCGCTAGTTCTACATCTGGGCGAAACGAGTAATTGTTGATACCAAACGGTACAGTTTCATCTGAAGTAGGCGGAGTTACATATCCTGGAAGGGCTTCGTGATTAACGTGCACAAGAAAAGGAAGCACATGGAATAAAGGTCTGTGCTTTTCAGGCATAAGCGTAAGCGCACGCTCAATACGTGCTTTGTTGTATCTTAATACGCGCAATAACCTAATGGTAAGGTTTTGCTGAACGGAAAGCGGCTGTTGCGCTGCCATTATGTTAATCTGCACTTCATCATGCAGCCAAGCATAGCGTTATTTTGAGCCGACTTCCTCTAATTTCGTACAGAAAAAGTGATTCTTAATTCGCTGAATTCTTTGCGTGTCTGCAGTAATTTGAGAGAAAGCGAAAGATTTACGCTTTTTTAAATTCCGTTAATGCTTTTACTGCTTCTCGAAAGCTTCTATCAAAGCCGCAGTTTGCCCATCTGAAGTAAAGCCGAAACCGTTTTGATTGAATGCCAGCACATTATCAGATGTCACCGACAAACGTGCCTCTTTTAAAAAAGACTGAATAGCAGCGTCGTCAGTGCCTTCTTCTTTAAGCGTTGACGCAAACGATGTTGCATCTCCCCATTCTTTAAACTGAGATAGGCGCGAGGTTTGTTGAATAAGCGAAGTAAGGTTACTGTCTTTCTCTAAATATTGTTGAAGACGCAAAGTCGTTTTATCGAGCTCCTTGTTGCCATCACTGTTATCAATCTGCAGTTTTCCGTTGCTAATCGTTAGCGGCGTATCATCTGAAATACCAAGTTTTGCCGCTAAATCGCTTAACGCTGTGGCAAGCTTTTGCCTATTAAAGTCAAGGTAATTAGCGATTGTATTGTTATTAAGTGCCGCTTCTCCGCTTTCAATCTTTTGCAGGTAAGCGTCGACCTGGTTACCTTTAAGTTCGCTGTCGAATGTTGTGAATGCATCGCCTAGGGCGTTAGCCTGCTTTGATTTTTCTACAACATCTTGAAGTGCACTTTTAGCATTTGCAGTGTCACCTAAATAGTTAAATAGAGAAGATGAAGAAGATAAATGACGGTAAGTAGTATCCATTTCGAACTCTGCGTGGCTCACTTCGTGTTTTATGTAATCAAAAGTGAGGGTTAACCTTCCCATCATTACGCAATTTCAGCGCCAAGTTCTTCGTTAAGGGGATGATGCTCGAAAATATGGGGCTTTCTTCAGCCCCAAAATATCGTACTTTTCCTAGCGGGTAGTGGGTGTGGATTATCGGTTAGCGGGATATTGTTCCAGTAGCTTAACGACAAGCTCATCAAGCTTATTCTGAATACTGATGCTATCCTTTGATTCCAGCTCTACCGCTCCCGATGCACTGTATATAAACTTACCATCTTTCACCATATCAATTTGAAGCCCTTGTTGCAGGGTGGTTTGTTCGCCCACAGGAATGCTAAAAATACTGCCTAATGATATGCCGCCTGAGCGCCCGTAGCTTCCTGTACCTAAGCCTAAATTCAGTGTGGTGCCGTCATCTTTTGCCGTGGTCGATGGCAAGTACCCCACTGAAATATCGGCATCTTCTTGTGACGTAGGGGTAAGACCTTTCTCAATTAACCGTTGAGTGATGGCGGAGGATAGGTGGTTGGCTAGTGTTTCGTTAATTGGGTTTAACGGTGACTGAATATAAAAGGTTTTAATATTGGCGAAGTTTTGCGTTTCATCCATATTCACCTGTGGCTTACTACTACTGCATGCGGCAACAGCAAACACGCATACCGTTAAAAGTATTACTGTTTTTAAATATTTCGCCATTTGCTGGAAGCCCTGATCACGTTTTTTCATAGTGCTGCTATGCATATTTCTCTCACTGTAACTTTTTGTTAGTAAAAGGGGCCTGTTGAGCATTGCCACCTGAATTTTGGTCTCGGTAGCTGTGTTTAACTTATAAAGCCGGTCGCTAATTCATTCAATTAACGAAAACCTTAATAACATATCTCTTAAACGAGCCTTGATTATATATTCTAAACGAGAAAGCACCGTGCTTTGGATCTCAGTAACGCGAATTGCAAAACAATTCGCGTTACTATACGAATAGTAAAACCTAAGATGCAGATAGCAATGTGAACGTTCATAACGTTTAAGGCTATTTAAAATAGCACTTTCAACACAGTAGAGTTTGAGGAGCGAGCAATGAACATATTAAAAGGAAAGTGGGGCGCGGCACTCGGTTTGTCGGCGACCCTTGCTGCGACGGGGCAAGCTTTCGCCAACTCAGAGTTTGAATACGGCCCCGTTTTCGATAAATTCGGTAAACATGCCTCGGTAGATGGCGTTAAATTTGCCGAAAATCAAACTTTTAAAGTGGCATTCGATGTTGCCAAAGCAGCTGAGCCGGGAAAGGTTAATCGTAGCATTGAATCACTTGCGCGTTTTATTAACATGCACGTAGCTAACGGTGTGAAAAAAGAAAACCTATCGTTAGCGCTGGTGGTCCACGGTTCTGCCACGGAAGAAATGCTAAAGACAGAGCACTTCAAACAGCGTAAAGGCCAACCTAACGGCAATGAATTGCTGATTAAGGCATTAATTAAACAAGGTGTTGAAGTGATTGTTTGCGGACAGTCTGCCGCTGCCCATGGCGTCGAGAAAAACGCATTAATTGACGGTGTGAAAGTGGATTTATCAGCCATGACGGCCCATGCGCGCTTGGCGCAAAAAGGGTATTCAGTGAATCCTTTTTAAGTTGTTTAATACGTTCGAACAACGCGTTTGTAGAGAAACAATGGTTTTATGCATCGATGTATGGCGGTAGTCTGCTTAAAACCTTGAGTTTAACGGGGGAATACAGGGGCAAGGCAACCGCATTAGATGAAGCCCACCAAACGCACAGAGCCTTCCCCCGATATTGACTAGCTAGACAACACCGTCCCAAGCGCAATAATTTTTTCAAACGGTGTAGTGTCGGGAAGTGTACCTAACGCGAAGCCACTGGCGTTGCTCAGTCTTGACTCACAAAATGTGTGAGCAATGTCGGCAAGGGTGTCCCCATTGGCGAGTAACGTACATGCCTGAAGCGCGAGAGCCATTTGTTCTGTCAGGTAACGGCTGCGCGTTTCCATATTCTGGGTATTTGATAACTCGTCGAGTAGCTTACTAAGGCAAAGGTCGTAATGCTTGTTTTTACCCGTTTGCGTTTTGAGTTCATTAAACAAGGCTTCTTTGACATTTGGTTCTTTGGCAAGTGCCCGTAATACATCTAGGCATTGCACGTTGCCACTTCCTTCCCAAATCGAGTTTAACGGCGCTTGACGGTAGTAACGTGGCATGGGGTTTTCTTCAACGTAACCAATTCCGCCTAAACACTCTTGAGCCTCATTCACAAACATAGGTGTGCGTTTACAAATCCAGTACTTTCCAATTGCCGTGGCGAGTCTTGCTAATGCAGCTTCATGGTTGTTACGCGACGCGCTATCAACCGCCTTGGCAACGCGCATAGTAAGTGCGGTGGCGGCCGCGCATTCAACGGTAAGGTCTGCCAACACATTTTGCATTAAGGGCTGTTTGACTAAGGTTTTACCGAACGCATCGCGATGACTTACATGATGTAATGCGTGTACCAACGCCTGGCGCATAAGTGCTGACGAGCCGATCATACAGTCTAAACGGGTTAATGACACCATATCGATGATCACCGGTACACCACGGCCTTCTTCGCCAACTAAGTATGCCTTAGCTTCTTGAAATTCCACTTCAGACGAGGCGTTACTCCAGTCACCTAACTTGTCTTTTAAGCGTTGAATTCGCACGTTATTGAGTTCGCCATTTTCCAATATCCTTGGCAGTAAAAAGCAACTTAGACCGCCTTCTGCTTGTGCAAGAATTAGATGAGCGTCGCACATAGGTGCAGAGAAAAAGAACTTGTGCCCTACAATTGTGTAACTGCCATCAGCCTGCTTCAAAGCGGTAGAAGTATTGCGTCTCACATCTGAACCACCTTGTTTTTCAGTCATTCCCATACCTATGGTGAGACCGTGCTTCTGACTCGGTGGCAGGGAACGTGGGTCGTAAACACCATTAATCGTTTTATCTAAGTAGTAGGGCGGCAGGTGCTTTCCGTATCGCATGGCCGGGATCGCAGCATGGGTCATTGTCAGTGGGCACGATGTGCCAGACTCAGCTTGATAATGCATGTACATCAGCGCCGCGCGAATAGTGTGTGCACCCTCCTGACTTTCGTGCTGCCACGAGTAATTGTGTATGTGATGTTGCATCGCGCTTTCCATAAGCGCGTGATAGCTGGGGTGAAACTCTACGTTGTCTGTGCGGCGGCCATAGCGGTCAAACGTGTGGAGCACAGGTTTGTTTTTATTCGCCAGTTCCCCGTGAGCCATAAGCGCATCGCCGGCAAGTGCCCCGTAAGTGTTTAACAAATGCTCGTCATGCTGGTGGGGCTCAGGTAAGTGTTGGTCTACCAATCCGCGCAGTAACGCATCATCGCGCCACAAATTATAGGGGGCAGGAATGGTAGGCTGGTTTTCTACAACGTGCGTTACAAAGCGGTTTGATAAAGGCATGGCGGTTCCATTAAATGTGCACACAGAGCGTATCTTTATATTAGAGCACTACATTAAAACATTACAATTATGGTTGTAAATTAATAAATTATGTAATGTTTGTGCCGAAGACGCGTTTGTATAATGATGGACAAGCGTGTATTTGGCGTTATATCAAGCAAATACCTAGGCCTGGTTGAGATAAAGAAGTAAGTGAAATTTGCAACAAATTAAAGAAAAGAAGCCCGTAGCCAGAAAGTTACTGCTTAAATTGTTGGGCTCTCGAGACAATATTCAAATGAATGCCAGCGCAGCTGTGCGTGTGGGAGCGTTGTTCGGTATTTCTGAAAACAACATTCGCGTTACGCTGACGCGTTTGCAGGCCGCACAGCTGATTACCCTTGTTGAACGTGGATACTACACGCTAGGTGATAAGGGCATTCGCTTTGCTAGAGAAATACACCAGTGGCGGGACGATGAGACTAACCTTGTCCCTTGGAACCAAGATTGGGTGGTCGCCCTAACCAATGCGCTCCCCAAAAGTGATAAAAAACAGCAAAGAACGAATGAGCGTGCACTTAAGTTGTTAGGCATGACCAAGCTCGCGACTGACTTATTTGTAAGGCCGAACAACCTTTTGGGCGGAGCGAGTGCGGTGAGAGAAAAGCTTCACACCCTTGGTCTATCGAGCAAAGTGTTAGTGTTTAGCGCCAATGATTTTGACAGCAAGATGCAAACTAAGGCAATGGGCTTGTGGAGCCACCTAAACCTAGAGGCGCTATATCAAGAAGGTTGCAATGAAATAGAGGAATCTATTGCTCGTTTGTCGACCTTACCTCTTGAAGAAGCCACGAAAGAGTCTTATGTGATAGGAGACAGGGCATTGTATCACTTGGTGTTTGACCCTTTATTGCCATCTCCCCTTGTAAACGTAGCAATGCGTGAGCGCTATCGTAATTTAGTGAAAATGTACGATGACGTTGGTGCAGAAATATGGCATCGCTTTTTGAGTCAACAGTAATCTTGGGTAAAGGTGAGCTGCCTTTGCCGGATGATTAAATATTAAGAGCGTCTAGGGAGTGTACATACAGCGTATACATCTGTTGTGTTAAGCAGCTAAAAGTAAGCGGCAAATGACCGTTTGGTCGTATAGAAATCTAAATTTAATAAGCTCAATTGGAAGTAGCCTATATGGAAGAGAGAATGACCGCATCAAGACCGTTGTTTAAGCATATTCGCAATCATACTGCGCTTTTTAATGAGCTATCTCAGTATCGAAATGCCGCAGTAAACAACTTGGGGTTTTCAGGTTACGAATTCCACAAAACCCCCAAATTTGTGACCGAAGACGGAAGTAGACTTACCATTGAACCAGAGCGAAGCATTGTACTGCCTAACGTAAACGCTCTATCGGGATTGAAAAAAAAGCTTACTCACGCTATTCCCACGTTGCACATGGTCGAACATAGCGAAATAGGCTATCGCTATCCAACGGCAGCGCTGGCAGGTTTAGACGCACCATTTATTAAGCGTATGCGTTCTGAGTATTTTCATAAAGTGGATGAAGACAGAAGTATTTGTCGCCCGGTTAACTTGTCCTACGGCATCAAAAGTCGCGGGAAAGCCGATAATCGACAAGAGTATGAAGTATGGATGCCAGACGAAGCGCCTGATCAAAACCCGCTGCCGCTGCTTATCAACATGTATGGTGAGGACTTGCCAGATGATGTAAGGCACTTTGTCGAACAACCCTCACGCGTTCACGGTTGGATGGGCGTTAAGCGAGCAGCATTTGAGGCGCTTTACACGAACAAGCAGCATTGTGGTGACTTGATAATTTGTGTGGCCATGAGTGTTGACGCGTACAACATTGGCGCTAAACCTGATTTGGCCTATTCCCCAGAAGCTGAAAGTTCAATTGCGGTAAGTAACGCTGAATTTGAGTGGGAAATAGAAGGATATTATGCGCCTCGTGGCTGGGCGTTTGATCATGATGAAGTGTGGGCAGCAATAAATCACACGTTAGAAGCCGTTAACGAGCCACTCGATAATTTATATGGCAACGAAATCATCCCTATTGCCGAAAGCAAGACTGAGCGAATTTTGTCAACGTTGCAGTCACTTGGCGTAAGTCAGGAAGAAGTAGATGAACTCGACCTACAGCCATGGGAATTTATGCTTACCGAAAGTGAACATAGAGTAAAGGCACACGACCCGAGTCGATCGGTCAATTTGCTGGGTAGACTGAACCGACTCTTTTACCAGCCAGAACAGCAATTACCTTCGCTTAATTGGATGCACGATCTCATATTATGACCTGTCGCAGCTAATTCTTTTGCTATTAATTAAAAACAAGGCGCGCTGAGTGCAATTTCATGCGCGTTTTTTTGTGCGTCCCACCTAGCCACTCTGTAACGAAAAAGACTTATATGTAAAATTTTATATAAATTTTGTTTGTTTTTGTAAATAACTTTCAGTTTTGACGTGATCTGTCTGTTTAAATTGCTATTTCTGTAATTAAATTACGAAAAATGCTTTATTTTTTGAAAGTATTGTTCATAATGTACACATCGCTTAGGTGATATCTAATTTAGTTACAAAATAGGAATTCAAAAATGAAACTGTCTACTTTCGCTATTGCTCTAACATTATCTGTTGCTGCAACTCAATCTTTTGCAAAAGATGTAGTACTTAAGCCTCTTAATGACAACATTGAAACACAAGCGTGTTTAACTGCGGCTAAAGAAGGTTTTGGTCCTGCTTTACGTCTTATTCGCGCAAATGGCTTTAATGCTGAAGAATTCAGTGCATCTGTACGTTGTAACGGTGAGTCACTTCGCACTTTTGCTTACATGTACAAAAACAACAAGGCGACTGAAAACGCAAAAACTGTGGCACTTGTTGCTAAGAACCAAGACGTAGCTTCACAGGCATGTTTAGAAGCGCTTTCTGTAGGTAAAGAAGCAGCGCTAGCGAAATTTGGTTTGGAAGGCGAAAACATTATCTGTAACCACAAAACAATGTCTGACTTTGTGCGTGAGTACAGTGCTGAAAACGTAGTTGTTCGCACTGCTGCTGAATAAGACCTCGTTTTAGGATAGCAACCTACTGCTAATATTTTGTACAGTTTCATGGCCTTTCGCTTGAAAGGGCGAAAGGCCTGACACTTTACGCTTCACTTGTTTTACAATTAGGTTAGTCTTTTCATATTGGCTAGCATTCTAGTTACATAGTCAATTTGTACGTTTACAAACTTATCTCAAATTAGACATGACACTCTTCTTATTGTCATTGATTTTCATCAGAATAAATTAAATGAAATTCAGTCTGTCTGCCGTCTAAATACGTCACTGACTCACCGTCAAAAAACGCATCTTCTTCCAGCATAATTCTTATTTCTTTGTTCCATTCTTCTATAAAGCTTGCCGCATTGAGTTCTATGGAATAGGCGGTGTTTGCAAACATTGGGTAGTCACCTTGAATTGGTACACCTTCTTGTGCGTCCCACATTCCTATCGTTGGGCCTGCGGCGTGCCCGTGAAAACCAAGTGGATGAGTATAAATAGCAGGCGTTAGTCCGTTCTCGATTGCTTGCTTTCGAGTTTTACCCAAAATGGCGTTGCCTGTTCTTCCCACTTTAAAATTACTAGTAAGAATATCTTGCAGTTGGTTACCAGCTTTTAGCGCGTTTTTAAGTGAGGCAGGGGCGTCGCGCTCTCCCGGTTTTAGCACGTAAGCATGCTGCTGCTGATCGGTGTTAAGCCTTAGGTAGGTAATGCCAAAATCAACGTGAATTAAATCACCCGGACGAATGATGTTTTCGCCAGGGCGCTTGCTAAACGCTGTTATCTGGTCAAATGCTTCGGCGTCTTTGCGCTGGATTGAGACAGTAGGATGAAACCAATTGGTAAGTCCTAACGCGCGAGTTTGATCGCGCAGCCACCATACTACATCGTCAGTGGTGGTCACGTTAGGTGTGATGACTTCGTTTGAAAATGCAGTTGCTATTAGTGAGTGGCCAATTTTAGTAAGTATTGGGTAATACTGCATTTCCAGTTCACTGCGCGTTTCTAACCAACCGATTGCTAGCCTTTCGCCGCTCACAACACGACGCTTAAATTTTTCCGAAAGCACGGTCATAAACTTTTCATGTTCGGTTGCGGTCATGCCGTCAGCTAGCGCAAATGCATCAGAGGTATTAATAGCAATTTTTGATGGATTACGGGTCTCAATAATGCGTTTTAATGCTTCCCATTGGTCGGGCTGGGCTTCTTTATCCCATGCTTTCTTAAATAACGAGCCCACCGCATATCGCGCTACGGCGAGTCTTTCTAAAGGCTGGTCTTTACCAGGGTTGTAAATAACTAGCATGGTATGTCGTCGTGCAGATATCCAAGTAGAAGGCAACATGGTTTTTAGTACGGGGTCTTCATTATACTCACGTGACATAAGCACCCACATGTCGATGCCTTCCCGCTCCATTATTTGTGGCAATACGGTTTCAAAGCGTTCAACGGTGATCTTATCAATAAGTTCACTGCGTTGTTTCATACTGAGTATGTCGTTAGCCCATGCGTGTACTGGTAGGGTTAACATCACAAAACTTAGTGTTACTGCGAGTGCCTTTCTCATCCTTGCTTCCTGTCTTGTATTGATGCAATTGCCCGTGTTCTTGTATTAAAGAACAAACTTTAACTTACAGTTAACACGGGCCGATAGCATTCAATCTAGCATCATTTTCATCTACTCAGCTAGGCTGAAATTCACGCGTAGCTCACCACTTCTATTTCAATATTCTGCTGAGCCATGAAATAAAAGCGTCTGCCTGGCTCGTAATCGCCATGACTGAAAGTATTGAAATTTAGCGCCAGCACCCGTTGCTCTGTTTCGTCTAAATTTGGCACAACAATACCGATATGGTTGATATTAGCCAGGGTTCTATAATCGCTTTCGATTTCATTGATGGTTTTAGGTCTGTAGAGAGCTAGGTAGTCGTTGTCATTCCCCACATGCACGGTGTAGCCGTCGTTTTTTGCGCCGCCGCTCCACCTTACCTTCCATCCAAATAGTGTGCAAAGTAAGTTGGCTAGTTCATCAGGGTTTTCAACGGTGATATTTGTGTGCTCTAAGTACGCAGTAGTCATGTGTTTTTCCTTGTGTAGATAATCAACGAAAAACAGCTTAATATCTAAAGCTAACTTTAGATCAAGCGTTTTTTTTACGCGCTATAAAAAATTGGAAAAGGGGGCGTTATGGCACCAGAACCTTTGGTAAGTATTGGTTTTATAGCTAAACGTACTGGCAACGCTGTTTCATTAATTCGCTATTATGCCAACGAGGGACTTATTCCTACTGTGCGCACGAATGGGGGAAATCGAGCATTTCCTCGTTCTGTCATTCGCAGAGTTTCTTTTATTTTAATTGCGCAAAACATGGGGTATTCCCTTGCTGAGATAAAAAAGCTGCTGTCTACGCTCCCTGATAACAGAACGCCGACACAAGCCGATTGGGCAAAATTAAGCACGGTGTTTAATCAGCATATCGAGGCAAAAATCGCGGCGCTGACCAGTTTGAAAACGTCGCTAGAAGGCTGTATTGGCTGCGGGTGTCTGTCATTAGAACGCTGTAGGCTTTACAATACCGACGATAGGGTGGCTGCCCAGGGTAGTGGCGCCCAGTTGCTCGATGAAAACGTGCAATCCCAATTTTTAGTTTCACATAAAAAGTAACGCTACATGCATCCAAAAAATCTCCACAAGAACGGCTATCCTATGGATGCGCTGTGCCAGTCATATCCGGCGCTTAAGCCTTTCCTGGTACGTGCCAAAAGCGGTAATACCAGTATAGATTTCACTAATCCGCAAGCAGTGAAGGTGCTCAATGCTGCCTTACTTCATCACTACTATCGCCTTGAATACTGGGATATTCCTGACGGTTACTTATGTCCGCCTGTACCTGGCAGGGCCGACTATATTCACGGTATTGCAGATTTGTTAAAAGCAACAGACTGCCATGGTCAAAATGTACGAGGGCTGGATATCGGCGTGGGGGCTAATGCTATCTATCCTATAATTGGTATTACTTCCTACAACTGGATGTTCGTAGGTAGCGATGTAGACGATGCTGCAGTGAAAAGCGCACGAGCCATTGCTAGCAAAAATAAAGTATTAACCAATAAATTTAGCGTTCGCAAACAGGCTAGCAGAGCAAACATATTCAGCGGCGTTATTGAAGAGAATGAGCACTTCACTTTTACCATGTGCAACCCGCCGTTTCATAAGTCTGCACAGGATGCGCTTTCTGGAACTCGCCGAAAAACATCCAACTTGACCCGCAACAAGCAAAAGCGAAGCGGAGAAAAGTTCACCGGTAATCAGGCGCAAAGTTTTGGACATCGCGCATCTAAGTTAGGGGGCAAACAAGCTCCTTTCCAAGGGCAGGACGCAAACTTAAACTTTGCGGGCCAAGCTAACGAACTATGGTGCGAAGGGGGCGAACTCGCCTTCATCCAGCGCATGATTCAGGAAAGTGTTGCGGTGAAAGACAACGTGAAATGGTTCACTTGCTTGGTGTCAAAGAGTGCCCACTTGAAACCAATTAAAACCAGTATTGATTACTATGGTGCATCGCAGTGTAAAGTGGTTGATATGGGGCAGGGCAGCAAAGTGAGTCGGTTTGTCGCTTGGACATTTTAGCTGTTGTATCAATTAGCTAAATTAAACGAGTAAAGTTGAGATAGCGTGCACGGCTTAGTGCGTGCACGCGTGGCACTTGCTAGGCAAAGTAGTTCTTGTTTGTAAGAACCACGCGCCATTTTAAGATTTAGAAGCTAAAGGTTTTCGATACGCCAAACACAATACGTTCATCGGCGGTATCAAAATCTAGGTTGGTGTTTTCCGCAGCAATTTCGAAATCAAACCCTTCATAGCTTGTTTGGTAAGCTAAACGGTAGTGGTAGAAAGAGGTGTCATCACCATTCCACAGCCACTTGTCGCTGTCTAGCGAGTTAGATACGTCAAAACTTGCACGTAAATTGTGATTAGGCGCGAGCTCAAAGGTGTGGGCAATCATCGCGATAGCGTGTTTTGCGCCTGTCCCAAAGTAATCCCACGTATACCAGAAGTTTAGTTCTGAACTACCGTAGTCGCTCGCATAACCAAACTTGGTATACACCTCCGGATAATTTCCATCACTTGAATCATCGCCACCGTGATAAGAGTAATAAGCAATGCCGTAGTCCAAACTCACCGTGTCGGTTAGCATTTGGTAGCGCCCCACGTAAAAATCCCATTCAAGGTTTGTATCGCCACCAAAATCTACATTAGACGCCCATGTGCCTGCGTAGGTACCGTTGTCAAATGCTTTATCAATGCCGCCCTGTAGCGCTGGGTCGTTTTGCGTTTGGCTAACCCCGTTGAAGGTATAATCTGATACAGCAGAAATGTTGGCGCTCCAGTTAGCGGATGTAGCTGAAGAATACAGCGTTGCTACAACTGCGGCTGTGAAAATGTGAGTTGATGTAAAAAAAGAATTCAATTTTTTCATTGTTAAACACCTGTTTTTATCGTTGTTTTATTTGACCCGCTTATTATTCGGCGCTTGTGCTGCGGCTAATTGCGGGCAACACTTACCCCCATTGGCTCAATAGTGAGCCAATGCAAACGAGGTAAGAAATTATCGATTTAGTTAAGATTTTCTATTTTGGTAAAGTCGATTTTGTTTTCTTTCGGCGAGGTTTTGATGGCCGCTACCGATTTAAACTTCTGACTTAATATAAATGCAAAGCAGCTAAAGAAGATGGCGATGACTAACGCACCCACCCACTGTATTTGCAAGAAGTCGAGTTTGAACAAGAGTGTAAGTAGTGATAGCGCAACTACGTTAATCGCAATGTAGTTAACTTTACCTATGCGCTCGACTGTCATATTTAGGTTGTCTGTGTATAGCCTGATTAGTGAGTCCAGTGAATTGATCACAAAGACGATACCCACGCACACCATGGCTAAGTTGGTTATCCCTTCGGTAGGAATACCGGCACTATGGTAGTGATACAGTACCGAGAACCAAGCCGCGATAGGGATAGATGGAATGATCATCATAGCCAACATAACTTGATATGTTTTAAGGCCGCCTACAAAGCGAGACGTAAACTGACCTATCATGATACTCCAGCTGAACCACCAGAATAGATAGAACTCGTGATATTCATTTATTGGTAGTACGAAATTGTCAATATTCGCAAAATAACCACCAATTAAACCAAGGTTGGCGAAATAAGCCGACATCTTGCTTTCACCAAATACAAACGCACCCGCCCACATGCCGACAATAAGGGCAATAAATACCCATGTGGTTGTCAGGCTTAAAATTCGCACATATTTAATGCTTGTACTTGAATAAACCGCAAAGGCTATGGCTGCGAACACAATGAGGTAAAACGCGGGCACTACCGATTCGCCATCGCCTATTGTTGGTAAGTACCAAGGGAGGTTAGACAGCAACAAAAAGGCCGTAAACGCGCAGGTGCCGATAATGACTACGTTATTGACGAATTTAACCAGCGGCAATTCGAAAAATTTCACTTTGGGTTCGATTACACAGAAATAAAAACAAGTAAGAAAGTAGAATCCCCAAATTAAGAATCCCCAAAACCCGAACTCAATAGCGAGCGGGTTGGTGAATGCGTATTCAGGACTTGCGCTTATGTCAGCATAACCTGCAAATTCAGTGAGTGGGAACATTATGAGACCCACGTCCAAACCCGAGGTAAAAAGAATAGCAATAAAGGTAAAGGTTTTGACTGGCATTACGCCAACCACTTTCATGTTGCCCCATTTAAATAAAATGTAAGCTACAGAAAGTAGAGTGAAAATAATGCCTGCACTAAGCCATACTGTCATTATCACCCTCCCAATATTGATAAAAATGAAACATGTTTTTTCCTTTTTTCGTTATATAAAAGCCCACCCATCTACATGCTGAAGCCGCTCTAATCGGCCAAATGTAGGCACTGTGGAAGGTGCGCTCTTCTAATAAATAAGCGCACTGGTGCAAAATAGTTTAACTGCCTAGCGTTGTTGGGTTTGCCAGTTTGGATGAATATCCACGGGCACATTTTGTGGCGGTAACGCCGGTTTCCCTAGGATAATATCTGCCGCCTTTTCCGCTACCATGATGGTTGGCGCATTCAAGTTTCCGTTCGGAATGGTTGGGAAAATAGACGAGTCCACCACGCGTAAGCCTTCAATGCCATGCACATTGGTTTGAAAATCTACTACTGCCATTTCATCTTCACCCATTTTGCACGAGCACGATGGATGGTAAGCACTTTCAACGGCTTCACGCACGAAGGCATCTATTTCTTCATCCGTCTGAATGTGCTCGCCAGGCTGAATTTCGCCGTCTCTGAAGTCGTCGAACGCTGGCTGTGCGATGATTTCTCTTGTAAGTCTTACGCATGCTCTAAACCCTTCGATATCATCTTGATGTTGCAAGTAGTTGAACAAGATTTTTGGTGGCACCGTTGGGTCAGAAGACTGAACGGTTACGCTACCTCTACTTTTGGGTTTGTTGTGGCCTACGTGCACTTGAAAGCCATCGCCATCAAACGCTGATTTACCGTCATATCGGATGGCTGCTGGCAAAAAGTGGTACTGAATATCAGGCCATTCCACATCAGCTTTCGAACGAATGAATGCGCATGATTCAAAGTGGTTCGTTGCCCCTAATCCAGAGCGGGTAAATAACCAACGAGCGCCGATCAACCCTTTTGAAATTAAGCCCAGCTTGCGATTCAACGTAATTGGCTGCTTGCACTTGTACTGGAAATAGAATTCCAAATGATCTTGCAGGTTTTGGCCCACACCCGGCAGGTGGTGCTTAACTTCAATACCCGCTTTTTTAAGAATGTCTTTATCGCCAATTCCAGAAAGTTGCAGGATGTGTGGCGAGCCAATAGAGCCGGCACTTAAAATCACTTCGTTAGATGTGGCGGCAGTTTCAGTTTTACCGTTAACCACATATTCAACGCCCTTTGCGACTTTATCTTCCAGCACGACTTTAGTAACCAGCGCGCCAGTCACTATGGTTAAATTCTTACGAGATTTTACCGGGTCAAGATATTCACGGCTTGCCGAACTGCGTACACCGTCTTTCACGGTCATATGCATAGGCCCGAAGCCTTCTTGCTGCTTGCCGTTATAATCGCTAGTGATGTCGTAGCCCGCCTGTTCGCCGGCTTTAATGAACGCCGTGTAAAGCGGGTTCTTCATTTCGTTGCCGTTATTAACACCGAGTTCACCATTGCCACCACGATAAGCGTCATTACCTTTGTACCAGGTTTCCGCTTTTTGGAAATAGGGCAGGCACGCTTGATAATTCCAGCCCTCTGCGCCGTGAGCTTCCCATTCATCAAAGTCTTTTGCGTGGCCACGTACGTATACCATTCCATTAATGGATGACGAGCCGCCCAACACTTTGCCGCGTGGGCAGTGCATTTCACGGTTGTTTAAGTACGGCTCTTTTTCTGTGTTGAATTGCCACGCATACTTGTCGGTATTCATAGGAATAGACAGCGCCGTTGGCATCTTTATGAAAATACTTTTGTCCGAGCCGCCGGTTTCCAGTAGCAGTACCTTGTGCTTTGGGTTTTCTGATAAGCGGTTGGCCAGCACACAGCCAGCAGAACCTGCTCCAACAATAATGTAATCAAATGTCTGCATATGTACTCCTTCTTAGGCTTAAAACGGGCTCTCAATTTCACTCATACCTACATAAACCGATTTGGTTTGTGTGTAGCTATTAAGTGTTTCGACGCCGTTTTCACGCCCAATACCTGACTGTTTGTAACCGCCGACTGGCATTTCAGCAGGAGAGTTGCCATAGGCATTTATCCAGCAAATACCGGCTTGTAGCTGGTGGATAACGCGGTGGGCACGCTGAATATCTTTACTAAATACACCCGCAGCCAGACCTAGCTCGGTGTCATTTGCGCGAGCGATCACTTCGTCTTCATCATCGAACACCAACACGCTCATTACCGGGCCGAAGATCTCTTCTTTAACGATGGTCATATCGTCGGTGCAGTCTGTGAAAATTGTTGGTTCGACAAAATAGCCATTTGGTGCAGATGCCGGAGAGGCTGCATTACCACCGGTTAGCAGCGTTGCGCCTTCTTCTTTTCCTTTGGCAATGTAACTCAGTACCAGCTCTTGGTGCTTCTTAGAAATAAGTGCCCCTAGGTTTACGTTAGGGTCTAGCGGGTCGCCCATAACAATATTGTTTTCGGTACGGGTTTTAAGCTCATCAATAAAGGCTTGATACACAGAACGCTGAACGTACACACGGGTACAGTTAGTACAGATTTCGCCTTGAGTATAAAAGTTGCCCAGCATTGCGGCACTAACAGCCTGGCTAATGTCGGCATCTTCAAATACCACAAGCGGTGACTTCCCGCCAAGCTCCATCGTAACGTCTTTCAAGTTAGACGCAGCGGCGCTTTGCATCACTTTTTTACCTGTGCCTACTTCACCAGTAAACGATACTTTTTCAATGTCAGGGCTGTTTGTAAGCCACTGGCCTACTTGTGCTGCGCCTTGAACCACATTAAATACGCCGTCAGGTACGCCAGCTTCGGTGAAAATTTCAGCCAGTTTAAGCGCACCCATCGGGGTTTCTTCTGACGGCTTAAATATAAACGCATTACCTGCGGCAAGGGCAGGGCCTGATTTCCAGCAAGCGATTTGAATAGGGTAGTTCCATGCGCCAATACCGGCACAGATACCTAGCGCTTCTTTGCGCGTGTAGAAGAAATCGCCACCCACTGGCTGCTGGGTACCTAGTTGTGTAGGAGCTAGGCCGGCATAGTACTCAATGACATCAGCGCCAGTTTCAATATCTACACAATCCGCCTCTTGAATAGGCTTTCCGGTATCCAGTACTTCAAGTTTAGCGAGTTCGTCATTACGCTCACGAAGCAATGCAACCGCTTTATTAAGAATGCGGGTTCTTTCAATGGGCATCATTGCTGACCACACTGAAAAACCTTCTTTCGCGCTTCTAATTGCTTTTTGTTGAATAAACTCATCAGCCACTTCTACGTGGTAAATTACCTCACCGGTTGCGGGGTTGGTTACTGCAAAGGTTTCTTTGCTTTTGTTTGCCATCGGCTTGCCGTGAATGAAATTCTGATAAGTCGGTAATGACATGCATAAACTCCTACTTTTAAAAAGACTAAAACGTTCGCCAATTAACGGGTACCGCGCGTTAACTTTTATTGCGTACAACTTGATACGTAGAAATCGTTGCAAAACGATGAATAGTGTTGAAACTATTTTTCTCACTTATATGTGAAACCCGTCGAAACAAATCCTTCATGCTTCGCCAAAACTATGGTGACTTGCAGCGCAATAGTCGTATTTCTGCGGGTTTTAAGACGCACTTTTGTAAGCCTTTCTACGACAAGTTTTATTTTAATTGGTCGTTCAATAAAAATAAATTGTATAGTGTTCTAATTATTGTTTCAACTTGTGAGCATTACTTAACGGTGTGTTGCCAATTCTTTAATACGCTAATTTGTTATGTAACTTTATGATTTTAATGGGCTAAATGCTTTACATTAAATATATAAAGATTTGACTAACCTTGTATGGAATTCACACTAAGCAAAGGGTTGACCCTGTGAAAAATGTTTAACTGAAACTAATTGGGTAGCAGCTAAGAAGCAAAAAATTACGCACATCAGGTAATGGGATTAACGCCGATGCAGTTGCACGGTAAAACTGTGGGGTCTTAAGAGAGATATTTTTAAAGTGAGATAAAGCGATGGCGGAAGAGAGGAAATGAAGCCGAGCTGAAAAGTAAAGAAAGTACGCATAGGCCTGCGTTTCTCTCTTTACTTTCAACTATGCAACGAATGCTTAGGCGTTTCCTAGCGGTTAAACTCAGTCTTTAATGAGGTAACGTCATACCGAGAATAAAGTTAGGAACACGTCACCGTGCTTTAGCTGTTTACACTGCAGTGGTAATAACCTGAGTTAATGGATAGGGTGGCAACATCGCCTTTATTCCAAAACACTACATTCTTGTTGTTGGTGTATTTGGCGCCAGATGCTGAACGGGATAATTGCACAATATGATGAGTATTGTTTAATGATAAGGCCAATGTTTCTGGTCCGAGCGTATTTACACGTAACGTAGCTATATTGGCGTTAGGTGTTTCGCATTTATACGTTTTAGACGATCCCGGTTCCTTCGAGCTAACAACATCTTGTTTTTGCGATGAAGCAAGTTCAGACGATATAGTATTTGCCTGGTTGTTGGATGTCGATTGTGAAACCTGAGCAGTGATAGCTTTAATTGTTTCACTGCCATTACTGTCGTAAAGCACAAGCCAAGTATTATCCACTATAGAATATTTCGTCGACGCAGAAAGCATGTCAATGAAGCGCTGTTCTTGTTTCATCAGCGCAGGCGCACACGCCTTTTTAGTAAGGATGATATTGTTAGTAGAGAACGACGCTGTTGCACTTTTATCACTGAATACTTTCTCGGCGTCGCCCGCTCTCAGCGCCGCAGTAAATTGATTACAACCGGTACTGCCGCTCACTCTGCTCGTGTCACCATTTGAATTTACGTTAATTGTGACATGGCTAAAATCGATAATTCCTGCTTGGTCTATACTTTCAACCTGCCAGTGACTAGCAGCTAGCGTAAGTTGTTTACTTTCAGTTTGTTCTTCACTGCTTTTTGCACTATGCCTTTCGCTTTCATCTGAATAGAGAGAGGATACTGAGCTGCACGCCGTTAAAGAGAGAAGTGCTGAACTCGTCAAAGCCCAAAGGTACTTCCTGTAAGTCATGAAAACTCCAATTGTTTTTTACCAATTTCACTATGATTCCCTATTGCCGACTAAGTTCACCTTTAATGGCTAATACCAACCGGTGGGAAAACACGTCACTTTGCCTGCACTTTGTCGTTGAAACGACAGTCCAAAAGAACATTCACGGAGTAAACTGAAACCTCGATATAACTTGTGGTTAATGCAGTATGAAAAATTTAGAACAGCACTTGAGTGAATACGCCAAGTATCATAGAGATCAAAGAAATATATACACACATTACGTCGGTATACCGCTAATTGTTTTTTCGGTTTTCTGTCTTCTTAGTAAACCAGCTTTTCTCGTGAGCGCCCCAATTTTTGGGGACATGACTATAAGCCCAGCCTTGTTCGTGTGGGCGATTGGTAACGCGTTTTATATTAAGCTAGATGTAAAACTTGGCATAGTGATGACGTTGATCACCGGCGCTATGGTCTATTTTGCTCAGCCCATCGCTCAATGTGACGTAGGGGTATGGCTTGCTGTTTCGCTTGGCATTTTTGTCGGTGGTTGGATATTGCAGTTTATCGGTCATCACTTTGAGGGGAAAAAGCCAGCCTTTGTCGACGATATTATGGGCTTAGCAATAGGGCCATTATTTGTACTCGCGGAGTTGAGCTTTGAGCTAGGCCTTAGAAGTGCACTTAAAGACGAAATTGAGCGCCGTTCGGGGCCAATTAAGCAATAGTAGTAAATAATGTTGATGCTTAAGCTGATTGCTTGGGAATTTTTCGAATATAGCGCTTCATAAGCAACGGGTTAAAACAAACTGTTGTAACCCGTTGCTTTAGATTAAGTGTTTATGTGAACAGCCTTTCGAAAGGAGATGCTAAAAACACTCACAATGAGGCCATACTTGTACAACATTAACCTTTCATTTTTTCTAGCGTTTCTTTGCGAAGCTGAAGCTTAGATTCGGCAAAGGACTGTCTAGGCAGCATCTTCAATTTTTCTGCATAACCCATGGCCGTCGCTAAAACTTGTTCTTGCGGTACAGCCGCGTCGATAAAACCCGCTTTAACGGCTTCTTTACCTTGGTAAATACGTGAAAAAAGCAATGCTTCCGTTTGAGACGTATTTGCTAGTCTGGCTTTGGCTAGCTCCATACCGAAAGGCGGGAGTACCATACCAATGGCGGTTTCATTAAGACCATATTTGGTATCTGCATCTTTACCAATGCGTAGATCGGCAGCCATAAGCATAATTGCGCCCATTGCAATGCTGTGACCTTCTGCAGCAACGACAACAGGAAGAGGGAAGCTATAGAGGCGCACGATTAACTCAGCGCCTTTTGACACTAGCTCGTGTTGCTTAGTTTTATCGTCGGCTTTCATTACCGATAAATCAAACCCTCCGCAAAACTTACCTTCACCCCCGTGTAATACAACCGCTTTCGCGTTTTGCTCGGCTTCATCAAGCGCGTCGTTGAACTGCTGTATAAGCTCAAAGCCTACGGCGTTAACTTTTCCGTCGTCAAAGGTGATTACTGCAATATCGTTATTTATAGATAAATTAAACGCCATGGTATGTCCTATAACTTTCTGAGTAGGAATTAATGTACGTCACACTCTATTAAGCGCAACTTTCTAGCAGTGATTGTAGGTAATTGATATCTATTATGATAGTGCTTTACACGTCATCTTCGGGATATATGCGCTGAATATCGGTGATAATTAACCAAAGTTCTGGAATAAGCTTATTTTTATACCGGTGTTACAGCGTCGTGCTTCTGCGTTATTGGCACGCCATTTCACACGCTTTGTCATACTAAAACACCAGTTTTAGCTGCTTATTTCGCCATTGTTTCGAGCGTTGATTGAGCGTGTGAAGCGAGACACTTTCAGTGGCTAATTGTTTGGCAAGGCATAACGCGGCGCTGACTTGTTCGTCGGTCAGGTTTTTGTAGGCAGGCGAAGGAATAACCTCATACCAGGCGCAGCCGACAATATTGTCCAAAATCACCCGTAGAAAACAGTGGTCATGATGTATTGGCCATGTGTTTTTCTTCGTTGAAGCAATAGAAGGGAGCACGTTTTTCGCGTAGTGTAAGAGTTCTCGCAGGTTCTTTTTGTACTCTGTTGAATTTGAAAGGTAAGCGTGTGGGAATTGGTTCTGAAGGGAAGGTGTATGCATGTGTGATTTAGCCCTCGTCCAATTCGTTTAGGCACTTTTATTACGACATAGCAAGAGTTTACACGACACCAGTGAAATTCAGAGTTACACTATTTTTAGTTTTACTGTTTTTGTTTATTGATTCTTAGGTTTATGAGTTTTAGCCTAGCGCTAAATGCTCATTATTAATTACATGGTTGGTTAATGCGCCCTCATTTAAAAATTCTCGTTATAGAAGATGCTGTTGATTTATTAGAACAAATTACGTCGAGTATAGGCAACACCATCACTTACTTTGACCGTAGTGACGTTGAAATAAGCCTGCTTGAAGCGAACTCCGTTGCAAAGGCACTACAATTTGTTCATGAAGACGGTGACATTCAGGCTGTGGTATTTAGCTGGGATGTGGTAGCGAAAGTTAAAGAGCTGACAGACGTAGTGCCATTAAATGGCGTATCTAATGAAAATATGAACTCCGCAGCCGAAAGCGTTAGTTCACAAAACGCGAGCGAGAAAACCACAAGCGAAAAGCCGTCTGCACGCAACGCAGTAATAGATAACAATGCCAGAGTGATTGACGCCATTAAACGCATTCGCCCTGAGCTTCCCGTGTATGTCTTAGGCGATGCAGTAAAAGGGTTGGATATTGTAAACCAAGCCAATGGCATTGAATCGTTCTTTTATCGTAACGACATTATTTCAGACCCAGAGTCTATTTTGGGTTATATCATCAATGACTTTGATGATAGAAACGAAACGCCGTTTTGGACTGAGTACAAAGACTATGTGGTGGAGTCTAACGACTCATGGCATACGCCAGGCCACAGCGGTGGTGCGAGCTTTAGAAATTCACCGTATATCAGTGATTTTTACCGTTTCTTCGGGCGTAACGTATTCGTCAGTGACTTATCGGTAAGCGTTGACTCGCTGGGCTCCTTATCAGATGGCACCCACGCTATCGGAAAAGCGCAAGCCGCTGTTGCGAATACATTTGAAGTTCGCCATTCCTATTTCGTCACGAATGGCTCTTCGACATCAAACAAAATCATTTTGCAGACGCTGTTGCGTGAAGGCGACAAAGTAATTGCCGATAGAAACTGCCACAAGTCAGTGCACTACGGCATTATTCAGGCGCGAGCCATGCCAGTGTATTTAGACAGTGTATTTAACCCTGAATACGGTATTTTCTCACCCCCTAGAATGGCGCAAATTAAGCAGCTTATTGAGGAAAATACTGACGCTAAACTTATCGTGCTAACGGGTTGTACCTATGACGGGTTACTTACCGATCTTAAGCAGGTGGTAAATTTAGCCCATGAGCATGGCATTAAAGTGTTCATTGACGAAGCGTGGTTTGCGTATTCCTTGTTCCACCCTGCATTGCGTGACTACTCCGCTATCGCAGCTGGGGCTGACTATATTACTCACTCTGCCCACAAAGTGGTGTCTGCGTTTTCACAAGCATCGTTTATTCACGTGAACGATCCGGATTTCGATAAAGACTTCTTTAAAGAAGTGTTTGCTATCCACACCAGTACCTCGCCTAAGTATCAATTAATTGCGTCGCTTGATGTCTGTCGTCAACAGCTGGAAATGGAAGGCTACAAAATCCTTAATGAGCTATTAAGCAATGTTGCCGAGCTTAAATCGCAAATGGCCAAGTTCAAGCGACTTAAAATACTTTCGCCTAGTGACTTTGCGAATATGTTTTCTCACTTTGAAAGCGATAACATTGGGCACGACCCGCTTAAAATCTTAATTGACGTATCTGCGCTAGATTACTCCAATCAAGAGATTCATCGTTTCTTGATGGATGAGGTCGGTTTAGAAATCGAGAAGTTTACCCACAGCACTATTTTAGTATTGCTTACGCTAGGCGGAATGCGCTCGAAAATTGTAAGATTATACAATGCATTAAAACGCCTTGATGATGGCGCTGTTAATCTAAGCAAGCGCAAAAGCAAAAGTCCGTTGCCGGCAGATATCCCGCCAATTCATTTAGATGATCTTCCATCGAAAGCGTTTTTCAGCCCTAGAGAAGCCATCCCGTGGCAAAACAGTATTGGACGTACAGCAGCTGGTTTAATTACACCTTACCCTCCAGGTATTCCGCTTATTGTTCCGGGGCAAAAAGTGGAGCAAGCGCATATTGACTATCTTCAGGCACTGGCAAGCCAGAAGCTCACCGTTCAAGGTATTTACGACGGTGAAATTTATGTCGTTGCTGAAGAATAAGCTGAACTAATAAATAAAAAGCACATAGTTAAAAGGAATTAAAAAATGATGAAACGTTCTTTGCTCGTATGCTCCTTGGTTTCAGGACTGGTCGCTTCACCTTTAAGCGCTAGAGATTACTTAACGAGCGAACAGTTACCCGAGTGGTTTAACACATCATTGGAAAGAGAGGCGAGGGATTTGCCTCGCTCCCGAGTATCGCTTCCGGCGTTTCCTATCAACGCTACCGCTGTTGGTACGTGGTCTAACGCTACTCAAGTTGATGATTATTGGTATTTTACCGTTGATATCGGTTCAGAGTCTCCCGTGGAGTGCTGGGCTTTTCAAGACTATGACGGCTTAGCAAATTCACTTGTGAACATGATGAAATATGCAGTATCAAATATTTCAAAAGCACAGGAAAAAGTGCTCGATAGCCAGTTTAATTTTAGTTTAGATATGTCAACAATGGGTGATACACCGGTATTCGCCTACAACTTGCTGTACAACTTAGGCGAGCCCGAACAACGAGTATCTGGATTGCTCAAGGGAATGTCGGCCGAATCTGCAAATGGTCTTCAGGTGTGTTTGCACAACGAAATTGGCTATAGAGAAACGTTCAAAGATGTGTTTGCCTCTTTTATAAACGCGGTAGACAGAACCTCAAATCCACAACCTTTCTTCTTCGCGATAAATGGCATGAAAATGCATGGCGAATTAGTGGGAGTGGTGTCGGAAAAATTCATAAAAGATGCTGACGGGGATGTAGAAATTGTTGAAACAACGTCTTTAATATTACCCGTCGATGAAAATACGGTGGCATCGACTGACGTCCGTGTTCGCTCATGGAGTCGCGCTGATGGTACTTTAATTAACGCATACCAATACGCAGTAGAAAATAGTGAGTTAAATTCTGCAATGGGCGTGTCTAAGCCAGATGATAAATGGTTGTTAGAAGGTGAAATACAAGGAAAAGCAATTTCTTCTGAACTTGCTTTCGCCGGAGAGTTTACATCAAACTTTGGCGCTTATCTTGAAACGCAAAAATTAGCGGCCTCAGATAAGACGTCGGCAACCTATTATATATGGAGCGCTGACACTGACCCCACCCAGGCGACAGCCACAGAGCTGAAGAAGAATGGCACTGAAAATGGCCTACTAAAACTGACTGCGGATGTTATAGGCTTTAAAGTCGACTACACAGTAGATGAGGCGTATATCATGCAAAACGCTGAAATGAAGATGGGGCCTATGGATTTCCACATCTCACCCATGTATGTGTCAGGTAAGCCGACTGAGCTGTAACTTAGCTATCGATAACTTATGAAACATCCACTAGTCAGAAATAAAGTCGCTACCATAACCTTGTTGCTTGGCCTTTTGGCTGCAACCCCTGGGTATTCGCAAAGTACACCTAAATTCGCGGTAATTCCCCTAACGTTGAGCGACAATGTGTCATTGCCCCTTGGTAATGAGATATTGCTCGATGTGAGCGTCTACGATCCCGACTTTGTTAGCTCGGTTTTAGGCCAGTGGAGTGGCATAGAAGTAGTGGGGCACCGCGATGGTGTATTAAGGCTTTCTATAAGTGACAATATGACGGCGGTGGCGGATGCCCAATCCCCACACCCTCAATATCTTGCTAATACATTCGTAATCGACTACGAAGAAGCATCGGTAAAAGAGGTAGTCTCAGCGTTTTTAGCTGAACACGACAGTAGTACTAGCCATGAAGAATCGAAGTTGGAAAGCAATCCTGCTGAGATAGGCGCGAAGATAGAAGCATTTGTTGCAAACTATATTACTGAGCCTTCTTATATTCACAATTTCTCTTTTGCATCGACTGTTGCTAAATCTAGAAGCGGAGATTGCACAGAATACGCGGTGCTCTCTGGGGCAGTGGCACGAGCACTCGCTATCCCTGCCAGAGTAGTTATTGGTACGATAATAGTTGAAGATGACAGTAGTGTAGAAGCGATTGGTCATGCATGGAATGAGTTTTGGCTTGATGGGCATTGGCGGCGAATAGACGCAGCAATGTACGGTGCTGAACCTCTCAAAAAGTATTATTTACCCTCACATATCTTAAATAACGAGGGGCCTGGTTATGCTCTGGGTCTATCTAAAGCGGTATTAAATGCCCCAGAGAGAATTACCGTTGTTTCTAAAAAAGATAGATAACACCTTCTCTTATCGGAATTTAACAACGCCTTTTTATTCCACTATTAAGACTTGTCGCTTTGCGTTTTGAGTTTCATACCTTACACTTGCGCCGAAAGTTATAAAAAGGGCAGTGCAAATGAAACTAAGTGACGTGAAAAAGCTTCATCAAAAGAAATTTAGAACGCAGTTCGGATTCTATTTGGTGGAAGGAGAGCACTTAGTTTTAGAGTTAATTAATGTTGCTCAGCATAACAGCAGTACATTAGGTGATATCACCCTTTATGTAACGGCTGAGTATGAGACATGGGTGAAAGAAAAACTTGATTCTTCAGTCTCTCATATGAAGGTAGAAACGGTATCGTCGCAACAAATGCAGCAACTAAGCGATACCAAATCACCTCAAGGTATTATTGCTCGCGTTCCACTTCCTGAGACTTCGTTATGTTCAGAGCGGTCACAAACCAACATTTCAGCAAACAAATCCAGTGCCGAAAAGTACATTTATTTGTATGAAGTTCAAGACCCTGGCAACTTAGGCACCATACTAAGAACGCTAGCGTGGTTTGGTGATTTTACATTATTACTAAGCCCAAATAGCGTAGATCCATACAACTCGAAAGTTGTACGCTCAAGTATGGGGGCTATTTTCCATGTGAACATGGAATTAAACGTGGCGCTTGAGAGCCTAAGGGAGCGGTTCGAACGCTTCGCTTTTTTGGATATGAACGGTGACAATATCACCTCTAACACTTTTGGTGATTACCAGTGTTATCTGTTTGGCAATGAAGCACGCGGAGTACCTGTTGAAGCTCTATCACAGCTTAACGCAAAGGCGTATACCATTACGGGAAGCGGTAAGATTGACTCGCTAAATTTAGCCAGCGCTGTGAATATTTGCGCTTATGAATTAACACGTTAAGTTCAGCCCCTCAACTCGATTACGATAGGAATTAACCATGGCATTACAATGGTTCCCTGGGCATATGCACAAAGCCCTGAAAGAAATTAAAGAGTCGCTTAATCAAGTAGACATTCTTATTGAGGTGCTTGACGCACGTATTCCATATTCCAGTGAAAATCCAGAGATAGCAAAAATACGCGGCGACAAGCCCTGTATTAAAATTCTTAATAAGTACGATCTGGCAGACCCAGAAATTACAGCGCGCTGGCAGGAAAGCTTAGAGAAAGAGCGCGGCGTGAAGACGATTACGACCTCTAGCGATAACCCGGGCAATAGCAAGCAAATCATGCAGCTTGTTAAAAGCATTTGTTCGTACAAAGAAGGTCAGCCCAAAGCAATTAAAGCTATGATCACGGGTATTCCTAACGTGGGTAAATCGACGCTAATAAATATTTTGGCCGAGCGAATCATTGCGAAAACAGGCAACGAGCCTGCTGTAACGAAAAGCCAGCAGCGCATTAATTTGGGCAGCGGTATTATCTTGTTTGATACACCGGGAGTACTGTGGCCTAAGCTTGAAAACCCACATTCAATTTATCGGTTAGCTTCATCGGGCGCCGTTAAAAACACCGCGATGGAATACGACGATGTCGGTTTTTTTGCTGCAGATTACCTCATTAAAGCATACCCAGAGGTAATGAAAGAGCGCTATAAGCTGGACGAGCTGCCCGACACTGAAATTGAATTTTTAGAAGCCGCCGCTAAAACGCGCGGAGCAATTCAAGCGGGGGGCCGCGTTAATCTTCATAAAATATGTGAGATCCTGCTTAAAGAACTGCAGTCGGGCAAGTTGGGGCGAATAACCCTAGAGACTCCGGAAATGCTGGAAGTTGAAAAAGAAGAAATGGCACTCGAAGCGGCGAAGAAAGCTGAAGCGAAAGCCAAGCGTAAAGCAAAATTCAAAACAGGTTCGTTGACGCCAGATAAGAAAGATCGGAAAGAAAAACGAGAAGAAAAACGTCAAGAACAAAGCCGTAGAATGAAGAAAAACAAGCGCTAACCCAAAAATAGACTTAATCGATTAAGAAAAAGGTTGCAAAAATTCGGCATTACTTGATACTAACATTAGGTTAACAACTTTTGTTGGATGTTTTATGCGCGTATTTTTGCTCCTTCTATTGGCCGTCTCCTTGCCTTCAATTGCTAATGAGTTATCGGTTCTCTCCCCAGATAAAAAAGTAAAGTTATCGTTCACAGATGATGGCGAACTCGCGCAATATCGTGTGTCATTTAATGGGGAACCCGTTTTAGGGCTCGGTAAGCTTGGTTTCACTTTTGCAAAAGCTCCTCCTTTATACCGCGACTTCAAGGTAGAAGAGGTGAGCAGGCACTCTGTAGATCAAACATGGCAGCAGCCGTGGGGAGAGCAGCGAGATATTCGCGACAATCACAATGAGCTTTTGGTCAAGTTCTATAACCCAAGTGACAAAGACCGCACTTTTCTTGTAAGGGCAAGAGTTTTTAACGATGGCATCGGCTTTCGCTATGAGTTGCCAACAAGCGGTAATCGAATAATTACTAGAGAGCTAACTGAATTTAACTTGGTAAACTCTCATCAAGCCAAAGCGTTTTGGATCCCCGCCCATGGTCGAGATAGATATGAGTATGTGTATCAAGCCACTAACCTGCAAGACGTTCACACCGCTCACACGCCATTCACAGTGAAATATGAAAATGGCACTCATGTCGCTATCCATGAAGCTGCCCTTGTTGATTACGCGGGTATGAGCCTTAAAAGGCAAGAGTTAGGGCGTTTTACAGCGTCGCTGGCACCTCGTCACGACGGGAGTTTGGTGCATAAAACTGGTAGTTTTGTTACCCCATGGCGCACTATTACGTTAGGAAATGACGCAACGGATTTGATTAATTCGTACCTTGTTTTGAATCTTAATGAGCCAAATAAGCTCGGTGACGTGAGCTGGGTTGAGCCAGGCAAATACATAGGTATTTGGTGGGGAATGCACATTGATGAGTATACGTGGGGCTCTGGAGATAAGCATGGTGCTACTACTCAGCGCACAAAGCAATACATGGACTTCGCCGCTAAACACGGTTTTGATGGTGTATTGGTTGAAGGTTGGAATAAAGGTTGGGATGGTGATTGGATAGCGAATTCAGAGCTATTTTCTTTCACAGAAAGCTATCCAGACTTTGATATTGAAGCGGTGACCAGCTACGGCGAGAAAGTTGGCGTGAAGTTAATAGGACACCATGAAACATCAGGAGGAATAACCAACTACGAAGCGCAGATGGAAGACGGTTTTGCCCTGTACAACAAGCTGGGGGTTTCTCAAATTAAAACGGGCTATGTTGCCCATGGCCAAAATCTCAAAGTGCGCGACGACAACAACGTACTGCGCTATGAATATACCGACAGCCAGGACGTGGTAAATCATTTCATTAAAAACGTCACAACCGCTGCGAAATATCAGTTGTCTATCAACACTCATGAATCGGTAAAAGATACCGGCCTTCGCCGTACTTATCCGAACTGGATATCGCGAGAAAGCGCTCGTGGTCAGGAATACAACTCAGGGTGGGCGGCACCTAATCCACCCAACCATATTCCTATGTTGGCGTTTACTCGCATGCTCGCTGGTCCGATGGATTTCACACCTGGCATTTTCAACTTTGACTATGTTCGGAAAAATGACGGCGGAATAGAGTGGGGCAAAGGAGAGGTAATGCGCCCTCAAACAACGCTTGCCAAGCAACTGGCCCAATACGTAGTGCTGTATAGCCCTATCCAAATGGCTGCAGACTTGCCTCGTAATTATGAGAATAATTTACCGGCGTTTCAGTTTATCAAAGACGTCCCTACAGACTGGTCTCATAGTAAAGCGCTTCAAGGGGAAGTGGGCGAATATATTGTAATGGCGCGTAAAGCGAGCAAGCACAAATCCTACTCTGGAAACGATTGGTATGTTGGTGCAATTACGAATGAAGAAGCCAGAGAATTATCACTACCGCTAACCTTTCTAGAGGAAGGTCAGCAGTATGAAGCGCAGCTCTATCTGGATGGAGAGAAAGCGCATTGGAAAACAAACCCCTACGCAATGAACATCGAGAAAAAGGTAGTCACGTCTGCCGATGTCTTGTCATTAAAGCTTGCGCCATCGGGGGGAGGAGCGATACGCTTTAAATTACTAGCGCAATAATAGACAGGGTGTGATGTTGGATAAGATTCAGTATTTTGATAAAGCGTTGTTTGAAACGCTTAAACAGTCGGCTGAGGAAAGTCCTCGCCGACGGGCTAATTTGAACGTACATAAATCTTATACCGACATGGTACAGCGTTTGTTTATTGCAATGATGCCTGACTCCTACGTGCGGCCTCATCGACATGTACAGTCTCATAAGTGGGAGTTCTTCATGGTGGTAGAGGGCGAATTAGACATTCTATTTTTCAGCGACGATGGCGAAGTCGAAAACAGAGTAACGCTAACCGCTCGTGGAGAGACCTGCGGAATTGAGATTCCACCTAATACCTGGCACGCAACGGTGTGTCATAGCCCAGTAGTTTTCATGGAAGTTAAACAAGGGCCTTACGAAGTCACCGATGATAAAGGTTTTGCAAGCTGGTCTCCTGAAGAAGGAAGCGATCAGGTCCCCAATTTTCTAGCATCACTTAAGCAAGCGGCGGTGGGTGATAACGTACGTTTTTTAAAGCCTCTATTCGCCTAATAAAGCGCTTATAGCCGGCTTTCGGCACTTTCCTTTTTGGAAAGTCATTGCTATTGCTTATCTACATGGTATGGTTAAGGATAAGTGACAGAAGGCCGCTGCTATATATTTAAAAAGCACCGAGGCCAATACATTTAGCTTAGTCGCGGCAAAGGGCCGATTGTACAAGCACATTGTGAAAAGAGAATTATCATGCAAAACGTTTCAACTGGTTATTTTTATAATTTTAATTACTGATTGCACCTGACCGTCGGTGTTCAGGGGCAAGTATTGGCTTCTGGGCACTGCAGGTAGAACGTTTTGCAAAAGCCCAGAAGGTATCACCATCTGGGCTTTTTTAATGCCCGTAATTCTCGGTAAAAGACAATGAAAGAAATCACACTAGGTGACATCAGAAAGCAACACAGAGTTAAACAGGAAGTCGTAGCAATGGCATTATCTGTCACGGCTTCTGGCGTAAGCAAATTGGAATCGAAACGTATTCAGGACGTTTCACTTCAACGTGCAGCGGCTTATTTAGCAGCGGTTGGGGGTAACATGAAGATTGAAGTGACTATGCCCGATGGCGCTACTTTGCAGGTAGGGTAGTGAAATTGTAGCTAAGACATATTTGGTGTTCTTCAAAAGTGTGTATTCACTAGGTAGTGTTTACCAATAATAGGGCCTTGTTAAAGAAAGCTGGCTCTGTTTGTCTAGTGCACGCATCGAATAGACATATTTTTACGACTAATCGCTTTAACTAAAATACTCCTGGGTTAAAATAAAGCTAAACCGATTACAAGGAGTCTTACATGGCCGTTCACGAAATTACCCACCCGCTTATTGCGCATAAACTGGGGCTTATGCGTTACGCTAAAATTAGTAGTAAAGACTTTCGCGAGCTTGCTTCTGAAGTGGGGAACCTTCTGACTTACGAAGCAACGCGAACACTGCCTACCGAAAGAGCTAAGATCAAAAGCTGGTCGGGCGATGAGGTAGAAGTAAGACAAATTAAAGGCAAAAAAATTACTGTCGTTCCTATCCTTCGTGCAGGTCTAGGTATGCTTGAAGGGGTACTTGAACTAATTCCAAATGCGAAGATTAGCGTAGTGGGTCTGTACCGTGATGAAGATACGCTTCAGCCGGTCGCCTACTTTGATAAAGTGGTTAAAAATATTGATGAACGTACCGCACTAATTGTTGACCCGATGCTAGCCACTGGCGGTACTTTGATTGCAACAATCGACCTTTTGAAAAAGAAAGGCTGTCGAAAAATAATGGGGCTATTCCTTGTTGCAGCGCCTGAAGGCATTAAGGCTGTTGTTGAAGCCCATCCAGATGTGGATATTTTTACTGCAGCTATCGACGATAGATTGAATGAAAAAGGCTATATTCTTCCAGGCTTAGGCGATGCTGGAGACAAGATTTTTGGCACGCGATAAGCAACCAGATTTCTAAAATTTAAGCTGTTGAGCAATTTGTTACACAACTTATCGAATTTGCACCAAATTTCACGCGTTAAACGTTTAAGTTAGTGATATAGTCAAAGGGTAGTCATAGCGTACGCTTACTACCCTTTTTTCTTGTTGATTCAGGGTAGTTAGTTTCGTGAAAAGAGCTAAAAACAATGAATAAAACAAAACTAACCCTAAAAGATGTGGCTGAACAGTTGGGCGTATCAACGGCAACCATTTCAAATGCATTCAACCGCCCAGACCAACTATCAAAAGCAAAGCGCGAAGAGATTTTAGCGCAGTGCAAAAAGATTGGTTACAGCGGTCCAAATAAAGCTGCGCAAATTCTCAGGAAGGGCACATCAAATATTGTGGCATTGGTGTTAGCCGACAGCATTTCATATATGGTGAGCGATCCTGTCGCCAGTACCTTCATTAAAGGTGTTTCTTCTGCACTTCAGGAGAACGGAAAACACTTGCTACTCTATGCGGGTGACTCTGAGAGCATTCTTGATGTTGTAGATTTTGTTGATGGTTTCATCTGTTACGGGCAACCGCGCAATAGTAATTTGGTGAAAGAGCTAGCTGTATCGCCGAAGCCAGTGGTCACCGTTGACTTTGATATTGAAGACAAGCCGTCTATCAATATTGATAACGAAGAGGCGGCGTACCGCGTGGCGTCTCATGCGTTAAATGAAGGCGACAACGTAGCTATCTTTGGGCTTCGTCTTATCGATTCGCCTTCTACCTGTCGTATTTATGATAGTCCGTTGATTGACGTAGACAGCTCAATTGCTCACCGTCGACTTGATGGTTATTTAAGGGCCGCTGAAGAAAAGAACATCATGGTAAGCAATGAGCGTATTTGGCACCTTCCAGAAAGTGACAGACACTTTGCAAGACAGGCAGCCAAAGAAGTACTGACCAGCTCTCCAAGACCTAATGTGGTTTTGTGTATGAGTGACATTATAGCCCTTGAGCTACTTCACTTGGCCTTAGATATGAATATTAAGGTACCGGAAGAACTGAAAATCACAGGGTTTGATGGTATTGGTGAAGCCGAGCGTGCGCGCCCACGTCTAACGACAGTTTGCCAGTCGAGCAGTGGCAAAGGGGTAGAAGCAACGAAAGCATTGCTTAATCAAGTAACAGCAAAGAGTACGCTGCCATTTGAACTGAGAGTCGGAGAGACGGTGTAGGCTGAACTTTGAGGTTCAGCCAGCTCTGAATAAGGCAGATTGCTTATCAAAGTTTAACGAGCAGCGATTAAAAAATGCGGCAAGTTTCTTCTCTTCAAAAAGATCACCGGCTTCCTTCAGTGAAGCGGGTTGATTAAGCGCTGGTGGCGGGTAAATACCATAGCCAGACAACAAACAGTGCCATGAGGTTGTGCTGAAATGTCGACCAATACCTTGCCGCTTTATTTCCTCAACAATGTCTCCTTTTCTGTACCACACATCAAGTAAACTAAGCAGTGATTCAGACAGCTTCATATTGGCTCTGTTGTCTCGCCAGTAATCACTGTCATTGCGCCCATTTAGTTTATAGTGACACACGATATAGTCCCGGACGCGTTCAAAGCGCTCTGTCACTTCCTGATTAAACGCCTGTCTCTGTTGTGAAGTTGTTTCGTTGAAGGAATAGTTGTCAGCGAAAAGCTCGATACTTGTTTGAACTAGGTGTAACGCCGTTGCTTCTAAAGGCTCTATAAACCCTTGTGATAAACCAAGGGCAAGGCAATTCTTCTCCCAGTGCCTTTCACATTGACCTACACGCATAGCCAAATGTTTTGCTTCAACGTCGGTATTTTCCATCCCCAATGCGCGTCGTAACTCACATTCTGCTGCGTCTTTATCTTGATAGCGCTGACTATACACATACCCGTTACCCGTGCGGTTGCGAAGCGGTATCTGCCAGCGCCAGCCGTTAGACATAGCGACGGACTCGGTTTCAACTGGCAAACTAGCACATGCAGGAGTAGGCAAAACTACGGCCGAGTCATTAAACAGATTATTGCCGAAGTCTTTGAACCTTACGCCAAGTGTCTTTTGAAGAAGTAGCCCCGCAAAACCGGTGCAATCTATGAATAGGTCGCCATCAAGTGTCTGTCCGTCTTGACAAACGAGATGTGAAATGTCGCCAGACGGTGTGGTATGCACCGATTCAATATTGCCAACAATGTGTGAGACGCCTTTTAATTTAGCGCGCTCACGTAAGAATCGGCCAAGCTTGAGAGAGTCAAAGTGATAGCCATACTCTATATCGAATGGAAAGTTGTGCGAGGGAAGAGGAGCAAGGTTTTTCTTTGCCAAATACCCCGCCATTAGAAACTTATCCGGGCGGGTTTCAACATCGAGCCCTAGTCGTCTGGTCAAAGCGTTTACGTGAAAAGCCCGTTCGCTAAAAACGTCCAGCTGGCTAATAAATGGGTGAGAGTAACTTTGCAGGTCGTTGCCAGACCAGCCAGTAAACTTAATGTTCACTTTGTAGGTTGCCTGACACTGCTCCATCCACTCAAATTCTGGAATATCAAGGGTTTGGAAGAACCGCTTTAGGGTAGGTGTCGAGCCTTCGCCTACACCTATTGTACCAATGTCTTCTGACTCTATGAGTGTAATGGCCACAGCTTCATCGGCCCAGCGGTGGGCTAAAAGGTTGGCAGCCATCCAACCAGCTGTGCCGCCTCCAGCAATAACAATTCGGTGTGGTGTTGTCATTAAAGGCTCTGCAATAAACCAAGGGTGAAATTAAACAGTATCAGAGTTGCGCATTACTGCCACACTTTACATGGCAGTAATGCAAAGCACATATCAAATGTTAAAAGATGTGTGCCATTTTTTACGTGCGTTCAGAGGGTATGACCCCTCTTAATAGAACGAATAGTTGAGGTTTAACATATAAGAAGGACCAAACTCGCGGCGAAGCGTAACAATGCCCGCATCATCAATGGTTTCTTCTTTCTCATCAGTAAGGTTTACGCCTTGTAACGACACTCTTAGCCCTTCCAAATACTCAATTCCGCTATCTGCAAAATCATAGCTAATTTGAGCATCGACTTGGGTAACGGCGTTACGAGTTGCTGGCTCAATTTTGTTTGAACCTCCACGCTGATACGTAAGGAACTCAGAACGATCGGTTGCCGCAACCCTAATCTCAAAGCCGTTCATCTCATAGTACGCTGTAATGCTGTACGTATTGTCTGATTGACCTGGAATGGCTGTGCCATCTTCAAGCTCCGCATCTAGAATTGTCGCAGAAGCGGCAATACCAAATCCATCCAGAGAGTCAGTGAGCATTCTCAAAGGAACATTGGCCGTTAGCTCAATCCCTTTCATTTCACCTTTAAGGCCATCTTCGAAGAATGAATAGAAGCCTTGGTCTGGCGGTGTTACTAAATCGCCCACTTCGTATGGCGTGTCTTGCGGGCCGTAGTTACCAGCAACATCCACGATCCTGTCATGGAATCCAGGGATGAAGTAGTTAGCGCCGTCATTGGTCACGTCATTGGTGAAATCAATAAGCTGGTTACCGTCACGGGTCCAATTAACCAAATCTTTATAGAAAAGCGCTACTGATACGTAACCCTCACCGTCGAAATAATTTTCGAATGAAAGGTCAAAGTTATTGGCTTCTAGCGGACGAAGGGTGGGGTTACCGGTAAATTTAGACCAAGGCGACCCAAACTCTCTTACCGCCGCTTCAGAATTTTCTGTGGCAATCAGTTCAATATTTTGGTCAAACTTAACAAAACCCGACGCTTTCATTTGATCGATACGCGCTCGACTAATGGTTTTCGATGCCGCCAAACGCAAGTAGCGATTTTCATTGAGTTCGACACTTACGTTCAGGCTAGGTAGAAAGTGAGAGTAATCGTCGCCATCGGTAATGATACAGTCTGCATCAACCACTTGGTTGCCATCGTCGTCACACACGGCAAAGTTCGGTCCCACAATACCAATGAAACCGGTTGAGCTTTGGTCCGTTTGTACATATTGTGCACCCACGTTACCTTTTACATTGAAACCTTGAACTTCAGTCTCAAAGTCTAGCTGGGCGTATAATGTGGTTACTTCTTCATCAATGGTGTAGGTATCACCTAAACGGTCAGGCTCTAGAAGCCCTGCATCATTAAGCGTATATTCACCATCGTTGTAAGGGGCAAAGCCGTCATAAGCTACAACGTAACCCATACCAGCCCAGGTTAAGTCAGCTAACCCGTTATACAGGTACTGCTCAGGGATCGCCTCAGAAAATGGATATGACGACGCAGTTGCAAAGAAACCTTTGTTATCTTTTGCTTTGTATCGGTCGCTATAGTTTACGCCAGCCGTTAAGGTGTTGAATATCCCCCAATCTACATAGCCTACTGCCTCGAAGCGTATTGTGGTCAGCTCTTCTTCAAAATCAGCAAAGTTCAGGAAGCCATCTTGAGCGTTGAAGTAGCTGTAGGGTTGACCATTTGCTTGTAAAACATCCGTAGTAAACTGGTCGGCAATGTTAGCCATACCGCCACCCCAAACTTGAGGGCCCGCTAGTTGTAACATGGTGGGATCAGAGAATGCATCAAGGCCGCTACTGCCGGTAAAGTAAATACCATCAGTGCTCATTTCGAATTGACGTGAACCTAATTGTCCTTCGCCGAGCGCACCTGAACGCGCTAAACCAGCGTATGATTCACCACGCAAGTCACGTTTGTTCGACTCACTGTCTGCAACGTCTAAGGTGAGAGACCACTCATCGTTTAAGTCGTACTTGATATTTAAACCGAAGGTTTGAAGCTCGCCATCTTTTTGCGCGGGGTCTGTGCGCAGTACTGGATTTGCGTTAACTTGTGTGCCCGAGTTATTAATGCCTGTACCGCTTACATTCGCCGCAGCGAAGGGTTCGATGAAACCGCGGATAACACCCGAGTCAGAATAATCAATATCTAGCGCATCAAATACGATATCTAGTCTATCAGTAGGGCGCCATTGAAGAATGGCTGAAATTGTATCGCGTTCTAGAACGCGGCTAATGGCCTGGGTATCTAGGCCGAACGGAAGTACTTGACCGTCGTCGTTCTCACCGTATCCCCAAACGCCGTATTTTCTTTCGTTTCTGGGTGACTCTGTAGATGCAATGGCAAGTGCGAGGCCCACAGTGTCATCGGCAAATTTTTCTACAAATGAAAGGGCAAAACGATTACCGCTATTGTCGAATTCAGGGTTATCTGAATCGTTTCCACCTAGCTCATAGACACCAGTAACGGTAAGTGTTTCTTGTGCCGCAAGAGGGCGTACTGTCTGTAAGTCAACCGTGCCGCCTATGCCTTGGACAATAAGCGAAGCGTCAGAGGTTTTGTAAATAGTTGCGCCTGTCATGATTTCAGCAGGGTATAAGTCATACTCTACGCCACGGTTGTCACCAATACCGATAAGTTCGCGGCCGTTTAGTGATGTACCCGTAAAGTCTTCTTTGAAACCACGTACTGAAATGCCCGACGTTCTTCCCCCAACGCGCTCGCCAGAAAGGCCTGGTAAGCGAGCAAGAGATTCTGCAATGGATGAATCCGGTAACTTACCGATATCTTCAGCAGAGATGGCTTCAACGATAGAGTCGTTATCCATCTTCACCGCTTGGGCGCGCATTAACGAGCCTCGGATACCCGAGACTTGAATAATTTCTACTTGTTCGTCTTCTGGTGTGTCTTGAGCAATTACCGAACCGCTATTTAGGGCTGCGGTAATGGAAAGCGCGATCAACGCGGGTTTGAACGTACTGTTGTGTTTCATGAGTGATACCTTGCTGAGTGTGTTAAACAAAGGTTTTGTTATTTACAACGTTTTAACAATAGTAGGTGTTAAGCTCAGAAGCAAGTGTTTTCTTAATTGTTTAAGAAAAGAGTTTTTAATTACGGTCTACATGCCATATTTGAAAGCCGCTAGTAATACTTAATGCTTTTTCCTGATCCTAAGTGAGTGTGCCAAGAATTACTCGGTGCGACTGATTGAATTCGGGAACAGATTGGAAGGGGTAAACGATTGGTTGATTTAGAAAGAGAAGCGGACAATAAATTCTATAGCCCGCACCAGATAAGAGACTCAGTGACTTTTTTACAGTTGATCACTAGATATGAAGTTAGTCCCAAACTAATTCTTTAAAGTGCTTACGGCACATCGACTCGTAGGTGTCGTTGCCACCAATTTGAACCTGATCACCGTTTTTTACTGCCTTACCGTTTTCGTCTAAGCGCACTACGAAATTGGCTTTTCTGCCGCAATGACAAACTGTTTTCAATTCAAAGAGTTTATCAGCCCACGCAAGTAGGTAATGACTACCTTCAAAGGTCTCACCTAAAAAGTCGGTACGCAGTCCATAGGCCAATACCGGTACATCAAGTTCATCAACGACTTCTACGAGCTGCCTAACTTGGTTTTTAGTCAGAAATTGAGCCTCATCGATGAATACGCAGTCTGGCTTTCGTTGTTCGCAATCTTGACGAATAGCTGTAAACAAATCATCGCCTTTTGCATAGAGTTTGGCATCTGCTTGTAAGCCAATGCGAGAGGTTACCTTACCAACGCCGTATCGATCATCAAGTGCAGCGGTGTAGATAACAGAGTGCATGCCACGTTCACGGTAGTTGTAAGCTGATTGAAGGAGTGATGTAGATTTACCTGCATTCATTGCAGAGTAATAAAAATAAAGTTGAGCCATGGTGTTAGTAGTTTTCGTTATACCAAGAAATTAGGTCGTTGGCGTTCATGGGCTTGGCAAAGTAAAAACCTTGTAGATAGTCGGTTCCAAGCTGCGATAAATGTTGCCTTTGCTGCTCGGTCTCAATACCTTCCGCTATAGTTTTACATCCAAACTCTTTTGCCATTAAAAGTGTCGCCCTTATTATGGTATCACTCTCTTCAGAGCTATTCTGTATAAAAGAGCGGTCAATCTTAATAAAATTAAAAGGCATTGACTGAAGGCGGTTTAAAGATGAATAACCTGTACCAAAATCATCAATGGATATTTTGACATCACGCGCTACAAGTTCACTCACTCGTTTGGTCACTAACTCTTTATCAATGGCGAATACACTTTCAGTTATTTCGAGGTAAAGCCGTTCTGGGGCGATCTTCGTGGTAGTGAGTGCATTGTCTAACACTTTGAAAAAACTGTCGTCGAGCAGTTGCGCCACCGACACATTTATCGACATCGCCAGACCGGGTTTAAACTGCCAATGAGAAAGGTCGATAAGTGCTCGGTTCAATACCCACGCGCCAATTTCTGGCATTAAACCACTGCGCTCGGCAAGTGGAATGAATGTGGCGGGTGAAATATGTTCCTCGTCGCACTTCCAGCGCAAGAGGGCTTCCACAGAAGATAAAGCGTTGGTTTCAACATCAATGATTGGCTGATAAAAGACAGTAAACTCTCGATTTTCAATAGCTGAGCGCAATCGTTCACAAAGACGTTGCTCTCGTTTAATTTCGTTGTGCAGTGTTTCATTGAACACACCGATAGAGCCCCTTTGTTTGCGCTTTTGATCGTACATAGTCAGGTCGGCCTGTTGAATTAAATCAACAGCACTGTCGCCATGCACGGGGAACATGGCGATACCTATTGTGGCGTCTAGAGTTACTTGGTTGTCGTTTGCAATGATTGGAATGGTAACGCCGCTTCGCATAGCGTGAGCGACGGCTTTGGCAGTATCTACATTTGCATAGGGAATAACAGCAACGAATTCATCACCTCCCCATCTGCCTAAGTGATTTTCTTCCGTGTAATTGCGAAGTCTGTTAGCAATTTCCGCAAGCACAATATCGCCGACTTTGTGCCCCAAGCTATCGTTTACCTGCTTAAAACCATCTAAATCGATGAATAGCAGGGCAAGTGAGTTGTCCAAAGCGCGAGTGGTGTCGATTAAGCTATTTAGATGTTTTAGAAAGCCGTTGCGATTAAGCAAGTTAGTCAGAGGATCTCTGTTCGATAAACGGTACAAATCAGCAGTTCTTCGCTCCACCTCCGCCTCTAGATTAGCATTGGATGCATCGAGCTTTTCGTTCGAAGCAATAAGCAGTTTGTTAACTTTCTCCGTTTCGCTACGCTCTATTCGCATTTGTTCCATCAGGCTGTTATTTCTAGCTTTAAGGTGCAACGTACTAATAAAAAATCGGTGGTAGCGAAAGGCACTGGCAAAAATACCAAACCAGAAAACCAAACCAAGCACACCCAAGATAAAAAACTTGCCACTGGCGTCAATGATTGCGCATATCGACATGGGGACGAGAAGGGCAGTGGAGTAAAAACTAACAAGCTTTTTATTAGGAGACAGCACAGTGCCGGCTCCTCCCGCCATCGCAGCGAGAACTACCATCGTTGCTGCAAGTTCAATAGTGGTCATTGACGAGTAGAAAAGCACGGCGTAAAGCGCCCAAATAGTACCGGTTATATACAGTCCAGTGGAAAACCTTATTAATGCAGGACGAGGGTTGTAGGGCTTTCCTGCTAAGTTCGTTCGCCAATAGAGTGCATCTATTAGCCTTAGCAAAGATACGCAAACCATTACGCCCCATACTTGTAGCTTTAGAGTAAAGGTCGATGGTGAATCACTTTCGAAGAAAAAGACTAAGCCCGAAAAAGCAAAAATAGTCATCAAGAATCCGACAAAGCTATTACCGATTAGCATGTCGGTGGTATCTCGTTCTATTTCAATTTCTGATATGGATTCGGGATGCGTATTCAACCGTATAAAGCCTTTATGACATAATCATTAAATTCAAATGTGCTACTTCAAAAGCAAATGTAGTCCTACAAGGTCGAGCGCACTGTGCTGATGCTAATGCACTAAATATCTGTAGTATAGGACAAATATAATACATCTGATGGTCTCATTTAAAAATCGGACGAAAGTTCACTGTTCCAATTTGCTCAGCGGTGCCTCGTAATTCCTTAAACGTGAGTTTCATTCAGCTGAGGAAATATATTTTAACACCTCATCTTGATGACACTGTTTCAGCTAATGCAATCTCCTTGTCTTAATCGATATTGTTAGTCCTTTGTTATTTTCTAACGGCATGGCTCATAAACTTATCCTCTGCGTTTAACCTTTAGTATATAAAAGGTTAAATGATACCCTTTTAACAGTTAAAGCGCTTCACAGAGTGTTTACAAATATATAGCTTTGTTATAAATTCTTAATCGATTAAGTTTTATTGAATTGCCATATCCCTACCAATAAGGGGCAGAGGCTACCTTGGATTTAACAAATTCAACACATTGCCGGAGAAAAAATGAAAAAACATCACACACTCAACGCTTTGACCCTAGCGATTTGCGCCGCTTTTTCGGGCTCGGTTATCGCACAGGAATCATCAACAGCTGATGCTGACGCAAAGTCGAAAGAAAAATTCGAACAGATTGTGGTTACCGCGGCACCGGGTGGTGCAACGATGCAAGAAGCTAGTGTTTCTGTAAGTGCATTTGATGAAGACGATATTCTTAAACTAGCTCCTCGTTCTACCGCTGAGGTATTTCGCGCCTTACCCGGTATTCGTGCCGAGTCTTCAGGCGGTGGCGGTAATGCAAATATTACTATTCGCGGTATTCCACTTGCGACGGGTGGTTCTAAATTCTTGCAAATCCACGAAGACGGTTTACCTGTTTTAGAATATGGTGATATTAACTTTGGCAATGCCGATAACTTTTTACGCTACGACTGGTCAGTAGCGAATGTGGAAGCAGTGCGCGGTGGTTCAGCGTCAACATTCGCAAGTAACTCGCCAGGCGGTGTTATTAACTTGATTAGTAACACGGGCGAAGTAGGTGGCGGTGCCATTGGAACGTCATTTGGAGTCGATTACGATGAGTTTCGTTTAGATTTTCGCTATGGCGGTGAAATTAGCGACGACCTTTACTACCACATTGCCGGCTTTGCCCGCGGTGGAGAAGGCCCTCGTGAAACAGGATATAACGGTGACCAAGGCGGTCAGGTTAAGTTCAATATCACTAAGATGCTAGACAACGGTCACATCCGCTTCTTCTATAAAAATCTTGATGACAAAGTATCAACATACCTACCTTCTCCGGTATTGGTAAAAGGCGATGGTAAATATGGCCCGGTACCTGGTTACGATGCTAGCTCACAGGCATTAAACTCAGCTTACAACACAAACATTTCTACTTTTGACAGCTATGGTAACCCAGAGAATCGCGACGTTCGCGATGGCATCGAATCAAAAGTAAACTCATTTGGCGTTGAAGTTGACCTCGAAGTGGCCGAAAACTTGTTCTTATTAAACAAGTTCCGTATTTCAGATATCTCAGGTGGTTTTATTGCCCCATTTACTGATGGATTTCCAGCGGGCCCTGGCGATGTATCGAATTTTGCTTCTGCACTTTGTGCCGGCGCTACTGACGGTGACGGAAATGCGCTGAATTGCGACAGTACAAGTGTTGTGCTCGCGAACGGACCTGGCGCTGGTGAAGTGTACACAGGACAAGCATTTACAAACCTTCAGTTCGACACTCGAATCAACGATTTGGGTAACATGATCAACGATTTCAGCTTACGTAAAGAGTTTGATAACGGTATCGACCTCACTGTAGGTTATTACTACTCAAACCAGGACATCGCCACAAGCTGGTCAAGCTGGCAGACATTTATTCAGACCCTAGACGGTGACAATTCGCAGCTTCTGACAATTACCGATGGCGATGGTGTGGAACTTGTTTCAAACGGTTTACTGTCGCCAAGCTTCCTTTCGTGGGAGTGGGACTTAAACTATGTAACAAAAGCGCCGTACATGAACGTTGGTTTTGAATTGTCAGATAACATTCTTATTGATGCATCGGTACGTCATGACACGACCGAAGCTTCAGGTGAACTCATCAGCTCATGTTGCGGCGGAAATGCTGACTTCGACCTAAACGGTAACGGAACTATTGAGCAAATTGAAGATGCTTCAGCAATCAACAGCGGCTTCATTAGCGGTGGTGTCATCAACTTAAATCGCGCCGGTGCGTCTTCTCAAATTGTTGATTACAGTGCGAATAATACGTCTTATTCAATCGGTGGTTCGTACCTGCTAAGCGCCAGTCAGACATTCTTTGCTCGTTACTCAAAAGGTGGCCGTGCTATAGCCGATCGTTTATTGCAGATTGGCGGTACCTTGAATACAGACGGCAGCTTAACAAGCACAACATCGGGTTACGATACAACGAAGCAATTCGAGGTAGGTTACAAATACGGTACGAAAGACCTCATGGTTAACGCCACCTTGTTTGATACTGTTACTGAAGATACGCAAGCAGAGGTAACCAGCGGTTTAACCTTTATGCGCGAATATGAAGCAACAGGTTTAGAGCTTGAAGGCCGCTGGACAGCAACTGATAATTTCGTGCTATCCGGTAACTTAACGTGGACAGACGCTGAAATCAGTAAAGACGTTAACAACCCTGCGCTTGAAGGAAATACTCCACGCCGCCAAGCAGATTGGATTTGGACTATTACCCCTGAGTACGTTACTGATACATGGTCTGTGGGTGCCTCACTACAAGGCTCGACAGAGTACTATGTTCAGGACAATAACGACCTCAAACAAGAGGGTTATAACCTTGTAAACTTGTTCGCCACTTATTGGGTGAACGACCAATTTTCTGTGTCGCTTAATGTGAATAACGCTACTGATGAATTTATCATCACTGAGTCAGAAGAAGGCTCAGCAGAAGTTGGTAGCTATATCAGAGCCCGCCCATTGAACGGCCGTACTACAGTGTTGTCGCTTAAGTATATGTTCGACTAGCAAAAGTAGATGTAGTACGAATCTGTACTAGTGAATATTCATGCAACGCCCGCACTCAATGCGGGCGTTTTTTATTTATTCACTCTTTGCGGTTTTGAGTAGCTGAAGCTGCTTGGCAATAGCCGCAGATAGTTCATCTATTAAATGGCTATGTTTCTTGTGAATAACATGCACCAACTCGTGTTCTACAAGAGGGATGTACTCAATTCCCGATTGTTCGAATATGGCCTCTTCAGAATAATCGCTCGGTAAAATAGCATAATCGAATCGCCCGTTGAGCAGTAAAGTGATTACATGATGAAAGTCATCAAATTCAAAGATGTTGGCATTCAACTCGCCAGGTTTGGCGTGCATGTTGAAGAAAAATCGTGTGGTAACAGCTATCGCCTTATCGGGTTGCTGAATAATGCTTTTATTACACTCTACCCCTCGTATACATAATAAAAACGACGCGCCATGAGACAGTGCTGGAGGAACAATTACAATGTTATTGTCAGGCTGAGACACTACGTCATAGCGAATAATATCAGCATCTGTCATCCCTTCATTCAAAAGCCGTAAGCCTCTTTCCCCACCCACTTTTTCGAATGTAACCTCGATACCGATATCTTGATACGCTCGCTTAATAAGAGGTTTATAGAAGCTGCTCACTCGGGGATGAGTCAACTCTCCAACAACGAAATTAGTATCATCATGCTGAGCCTGAACTTTCGTACTGAATAAAAGAAGTAAAGCAAAGAGAATAGCAACCGTTGGGACGGTCTGAAAGAAATCAGAGCGTATCGTTTTCACAACACAAATCCTTGTCAAAGAAAATAACGATAATCTAAGGGTAGAGTATGAACTGAACAATGAAAAGTGAATGTGAGTGACTCTAAACAAAAAGCCCCATCTCAAGGACGGGGCTTTATCAAGAACGCTGTTGTCTTTTATCGCTTACGCAGCGTTTTGACCGCCATCGATTGCTTTAAGCGTTTGAGACGCTGGAACAAGTTCCATGTCGAACGTGTATTCATCTACACGCACTGCAAGCTTGCGCTTCTCGTTATAGTCGTGAAGCTTAGCGGCTTCATCAGCCGTTACTACGCCTTTTTCTTGAAGCTTGTTAAGTGCATGTTCAAAAGAAATGAACGGCACTACAGGCTCTTTACGAAGTGCTTTTTGCACTTTACCAAGAAGGTGAGCTACCGCGTGCTTCGCTTTAAACGCTTGCTCGTTAATGTCGTTGCCATCTCCAGGCGTAACGCGAACAAGGTGAGTAAGCTGCTCTTTCACGCTGTTATCTTGCATAGACGCGATAGAAAGCTCACGCACTAGGTCATCGCTGATACCCGCAACACTGTTGGTGTAGGTATTTGTAAGAAGACGCATTAGACCACGTGTCGCCGTGTTCGGGAAATTGTTGATAAAGTTAACAATTGCCTGATCAGCTTGTTGTAAAGACCACTGCATAGCGTATTCGAAATACGGTAGCGCAAGTTTTCTGTCTTCAATGCGCTGCTCGTAGAAACGAATTGCTGCCATTGCACCGTATAGGTAGCTCATTACGTCACCTAGACGTGCTGATAAAAGCTCAGCTTTCTTAAGGTCACCGCCTAGTACCGCAAGTGACAAGTCAGCAAGTGGTGCTAGTTTTGCAGAGATGCTGTTTACACGCTTCTCATACTTGCGAACTTCTGGTAGTGCAGACTCGCTCTCACGTAGGAAAGGAAGGTAGCCTTTACCTAGGCTGCGGAATGCATTTTTAACGCTGAAGCCAACTGTTTTACGAAGTACTTTGTTGAACTCTGCATCCGCAGAACTTTCGTTGCTGTGGATTAGGTCAACCATGTCTTTAAGGTAAGGGTGACAACGCATTGCACCTTGACCAAAGATCATCAGGTTACGGGTAAGAATGTTTGCACCCTCTACCGTAATAGCAATAGGAAGCGCAGAGTAACCGCCAGCTAATGTATTCTGAGGACCACGCTGAATTGCTTTACCTGCCTGAATGTCCATAGCAGAGTTCATCACATCACGACCTAGTTCAGTCATGTGATATTTAGCAATAGCGGTAACTACTGATGGCTTAACACCTAGGCCTAGGCCTTCAGTTGTTAACACACGCATCGCTTCAAGTAAGAACGTCTTACCCGCGATGTCTGCCATTTTCTCTTGGATACCTTCAAAGCGACCAATTGGAAGACCAAACTGCTCACGTACAAATGAATACTCAACCGTGCCTTTAAATGCTGATTGTGCAGTTGCTACGCCCATTGCTGGAAGTGAAATACCACGACCTGCACCTAGACAGCTAACTAGCATCTGCCAACCACGACCAATGTTCTTTTGACCACCAATGATGAAGTCCATAGGAATGAACACATCTTGACCACGAGTAGTACCGTTGTAGAAACGTACGCCCATTGGGTCGTGACGGTTACCAAGTTCAACCCCAGGATGAGACTTAGGTAGAAGGGCACAGGTAATGCCAAGCTCTAGTTTGTCGCCAAGTAGTTGGTCTGGATCGAATACTTTAAACGCAAGACCTAGTACGGTCGCAATTGGTGCAAGTGTAATGTAGCGCTTGTCCCAGCTTACGCGTAAACCAAGCACTTCTTCACCGTTGAATTCGCCTTTAGTCACGATAGCCGCGTCAGGAATAGCACCAGCGTCAGAACCTGCTTCAGGGCTGGTAAGCGCGAAGCACGGAATATCGCGACCGTCTGCTAGACGAGGTAGCCAGTAATCTTGCTGCTCGGTCGTACCATAGTGCATGAGAAGCTCGCCTGGACCTAATGAGTTAGGAACCATAACGGTTACTGCAATGGCACCGCTTTTCGCTGCGATAGTGGCAACGATAGTAGAGTTTGCATACGGGCTGAACTCAAGACCACCAAATTTCTTTGGAATGATCATAGAGAAGAAACGGTTCTTACCTAGGAAATCTAAAATCTCCTGAGGGATGTGCTTGCCGTTGCCTAGTTCAAAATCATCGACCATGTTCAGTAACTCAGTTACTGGACCGTCCATGAATGCTTGTTCTTCTGCGCTCAGTTTTGCCTGAGGGATATCGCGTAGTGCCTGCATGTCAGGCTTACCCTGATAAATAGAAGATTCAATCCACACGTCACCCGCATCTAGGGCTTCTTGTTCTGTGATTGAAATTGGGGGTAATACTTTCTTTAAGCTAGTTCTGATACTCATAATAACTCATCCGCTCATCTGACCAGTTGTATTTCTTTATACTACAACAAATTCACAAAAGATCAAAAAAATTCGCTACATCAAGCCCTCTGCAATATGTTTCGCCATTTTTATCAATGGGTTACGCTTAATATAAAGAGGCTTGTTTATAGTGAAATATACGTACGTGAGAATTTTATGGATAATTAAATTTTTGTGTGGGTTATGTTAATCACTGTTTTGAATGTAAAATTTCCTTATACCAGACTAAGGACGTTGTGATGCCCCATAAATATAACCGCCTGCCTTTCGCTATCCGGTCGCCTATTATTTCGCTTGCTCTCGTTTTCATTGTCACTGTAGTCGCAATGATTGGGGCTCAGAATTTGTATTTTAGAGGCGATTATAAAGTGTTCTTCGAACCAGATAATCCTCAGCGGCTCGCCTTTGAAGAAATGCAGAACATATTTAATAAAAGTGAAAACGTAGCGTTTATGATTGTGCCGGAGGACGGCAAAGTACTTAAGCCTGCTACGCTTGAGCTTGTCGTCGAACTTACCGAACAAGCGTGGCAGTTGCCCCTTTCTACAAGAGTCGAGTCTATATCTAATTTTCAACATACCTATGACGAAGATGGGGACTTGGTGGTAGAGGATTTAATAACCCAGCAATCTTTGAGTGCAGAGGCTATTAATGATATCGGTGATGTCCTTACCAATAGCCCTGAGCTCTACGGTCGTTTAATTTCTAGATCAGCTGATGTGACGGTGGTGGATACGACTATTCAGTTGCCAGACGGAGATCAAACACAGCAAGTTATCGAAATTGCCGCTGCGGCAAAAGAAATGAAAAGTATGTATGAAGCCAAGTACCCAGGGCACAACATATATCTAACCGGTATGGTCGTAATGAACGACGCATTTGCTGTTGCAGCTCAACAGGACGCGGAAACACTTATTCCACTTATGTTTTTGCTGATTTTTGTTGCCATCGCCCTCATTGTCCGCTCGTTATGGGCCGCAGCATTTACCATTGTTGTCGTTTTAGTGTCAGTCGCTATTACCATCGGGATTACCGGCTGGTTCGGCGTTTATTTGAGTACCGCCACTGTTAACGCACCTACAATGATCACTACCCTTGCTGTGGCGGACTGCATACATATTATTGTCGGCGTAAAGTATTATCTAAGCCAAGGGCTAGGAACAAAAGAAGCGATACAGAAAAGTATAGATGTAAATAGAAAGCCAATATTTATAACCAGTATCACGACTGCTATCGGATTCATTATGCTCAACTTTTCAGCAGTGCCAGTGCTTGCTCATTTGGGCAATATGACTGCACTTGGTGTGATGTTAGCTTGCGTTTTCTCACTTACGATACTGCCTTCTTTGCTGACCTTACGCCCCCTTAAGCCTTCTACAGCAATTCGCAACACTGTGTTTAAGCATTGGGCGCTAGTAGTTAATACGCATCATCGCAAGTTACTTCCTGTATCGCTTATAGTAATTGCTGGCATTAGTTTATTTGCGACAAACAATGTTTTAAATGATGTGGCAGTTAAATATTTCGATGAACGCAGTACCTTTAGGCAGGCGGTGCAAGTCAACGAAGAAAAGCTTGGTGGAATGTCTAACATTGATTTCGTTATCTATACGGATACCCCATACGGCATTACAGAACCCACTTTTTTGCAGGAGATTGAATCGTTCGCAGAGTGGCTTAGGGCGAGAGAAGAGGTTAATCATGTCCTCTCATTTACTGATACACTTAAACGATTGAACAAAAACATGAATGGGGATAACCCTGATTACGCTGTTATTCCTACAGACGGAGAGTTGGCCTCTCAATATTTGCTGTTGTATGAGATGTCTTTACCGTTTGGGTTAGACCTTGGAAATCAAATTGATATTGATAAGTCTGCTCTTCGGGTCATTGCGGTAATAGATAATCTCGGTAGTCGAGATATCACTGCCTTAGAACAAGAGGCTAAAGCATACTTTTTAAACCAGACAAACGGGTATCGTATCGAAGCGGCTAGTCCACCTCTCATGTTCGCGCACATTGGCGAGCGCAATATGAAAAATATGGTTTGGGGGAGTGTATTTGCGCTGGTTCTAATATCAATACTCATATTATTCGCCCTTAAGTCGATAAAACTGGGCGGTATTAGTTTAATTACTAATTTACTACCTGCTGCAATAGGTTTCGGTGTTTGGGGGCTGATCTCTGGTGAAATAAATATGGCCTTGTCTGTTGTAATCAGCATGACGATGGGCATTATTGTCGACGATACAGTTCACTTCTTAACGAAGTATCAAGTGGCGAAATCACAAGATTTATCTGCGGCAGACAGTGTTGTTTATGCGTTTGAAACCGTAGGTATGGCATTAACAACTACTACAGTTGTACTAGCAATGGGGTTTGCAGTACTAGCGTCTTCAAGTTTCGTCTTAAATGCCCATATGGGCATGTTGACGATTATCATTATATTGGCGGCGCTATTGGTTGATTTTATTTTCTTGCCAGCTTTACTTGCATGGTTGGGAGATTCAAAGACGGTCCATAAGGAGTCTTAACATGAAGAGATTATCGAAAAGGTTTTTTTTACTAATCGTATTTATCGCGGTGCATTTTAGCGTTGCTGCAGAGATTCAGGGGGACGAAAAGGCTATTGCCATAGCTAAAGAGCGTAAAGCAAGAGACATTGGCTGGGGTACAAACGAAGCTAAGGTTCTTATGGTGCTGAAAAATGCACAGGGAAATGAAGCAACACGAGAGCTCAAAGTTAAGACATTGGAAGTAGTGGACGATGGTGACAAAGCATTAACTATCTTTGAATCGCCACGTGATGTGAAAGGTACTGCTTTTCTCAGCTTTTCACATGCGTTGGAGGCAGATGAACAATGGATCTTTTTGCCAGCGTTGAAGAGAGTTAAAAGAATATCTTCTAAAAGTAAAAGCGGCCCCTTTGTCGGGAGTGAATTTGCGTTTGAAGATATGACCTCGTTTGAGGTAGAGAAATTTTCTTATGTGTTTTTAGGTGAAGAAAAAGTAAATGGAGAGGAGTGTTATGTTCTAAAGCAAACTCCTCAATATGAGTTTTCTGGTTATTCGTACCAAAAAGTGTGGATAGATAAATCACATTATCGCGTACAAAAAATAGAATTTTATGACCAAAAAGAAGCGCTGTTGAAAACGCTTGAATTATCTGATTATAAGCTTTTTAAAGATAAGTATTGGCGACCAATGAAAAGCTTTATGCGCAACGTACAGACTAGGAAGTCAACGTATCTGTTAACTGAAGAAATGTCATTTGATACAGAACTAACAGACAGCGACTTTGATAAAAACAGTTTAAAGAGAGTTAGATGATTAGAAAAATTCTCGGCCTCGCACTCTCGGTAAGTTTAACCCCCTCAATCAATGCGGTAGAAGTGACAGGTTCAGCCGGCGTTGATTTGCGTTACTACTTACAAGATGCGTTATATCCACAGCAAGAGCGCACATATAGCTCACTATTTGTCTCTCCTGAGCTCTATAGTGAGTTCAACGAAGGGCAAGATACGCTTATTTTCAAACCATTTTATCGTGTTGATGAGCACGATTCTGAGCGAACTCATGGCGACATCCGAGAGTTACAATGGGCACACTATCAAGATGACTGGGAAACAAAAGTTGGTATAGGTAAGGTTTTCTGGGGCCAGACAGAGTCACTTCACCTTGTTGATATTATTAACCAGACTGATGCGGTTGAATCGGTTGACGGGGAAGCCAAACTAGGCCAGCCAATGGTTAGTTTTTCCTATTTTTCTAACTACGGCAATTTCTCTGCTTTTGTTCTTCCGTATTTTAGAGAACGCACGTTCCAAAGCAGTGAAGGGCGTATACGTCCACCTTTGGCAATTTCTGATGCGATTTATGAATCATCCAATGAAGAAAGCAACGTTGACTATGCCCTGCGTTGGCAGTCATCAATTGGTGATTGGGAAGTGGGATTGTCATATTTTACAGGAACGACAAGAGAGCCTGAGTTGGTAACCACTCAATCTTCTGATGGAACAGTGTCTATAAATCCTTTTTACGCCCAAATTGATCAAGTGGGATTGGATCTTTTAAAGGTGAGCGGCGCTTGGTTACTTAAACTTGAGAGTATTTATCGTAAAGGGCAGTCTGAGGACTTTGCAGCTGTCGTTGCTGGATTCGAATATACCCAAGAAGGCGTCCTTGGCAGTCGTTATGGTTTAGGTTATTTGGCTGAGTATCAGTATGACCAGCGAGATGATAACTTTTTCGCTATTGGCCAAAACGACTTAATGTTAGGATTGCGAATTATTGCTAATGATATCGCTGGGTCGGAAATATTGTTGGGTTTTGTAAAAGACTTGGATGATAAATCCACCTATTCCGCATATCTTGAGGCAAGCAGTCGATTGTCTGCCAACTGGCGCTGGAAAGTTGACGGGTATTTCTTTTCATCGAATGACGAAGAAGATCCATTTTTCTTCTTAAGACGTGATGACCACGTCCAATTTTCATTAGAGTACTATTTTTGAGGTTAGGGAATAAATGAAGCGGTTTGTATGGATAGTTGGTGTTGTATTCTTAGGGTTTTCTCAGGCCTATGCTGCACCAAAAAACTATGGATTAGTCACAATAGCCTACAATGATTTTGACACGTCTGGCGTTAGCGACAAAGAATTTGCCTATAGTGCAGCTTTTGGAAAACAAATACATAAGCAGTGGTATGCAGAGTTAGGTTATTTGAACCTTTTCGATTTTTCGAATGATAACGGCGAAGCCACAGGAGACGCACTATATTTATCTTTACTCGGTAAAGCTAGCGGGGCTACTGGCGAGTTATTTTATAAAGTCGGGGCTGCTAAGGTGGATGTCGATATTGCAATGCAGTGCGGAGATGGAGACGCCTCAATGGTATGTAGTCAACAAAATAGTCTGGCAGCTGGAATTGTAGGTTTAGGCTATGACTATTATGTAGGTCTTAGATCAATGGTACGCATTGAATATACCCATATGTCGGGTGAAGATAGTTTTTCGACAAATATGTTTAATATCGGCTTTAGGTATAACTTCAACTGACCTCTATTAGGTTTGAATCCAAATATCGTTTGGTGGTGTAAAAATAGATAAATTCTCAACAATGGATTTACAATGAAAAACGAATTAGACAGCAAGTTCTTACTTCAGGTTTTCGATAAGATTCGCCAACATGGCGCGAAAGAAAATGAACAGTACAAACTTAATGGGATAACAGCGTTTACAGACCACGACGGTTACACGCTTTACATTGAAGACGTTAATGTGAAGCTGCAGTTTGGCTTTCACAACCAATACCATTTTGACTATGACTCAAAAGAGCAATATGAATCGTTTGAGAAAAAGTTAAAGCAAATAGATAAAGAATACTAATGGTCAGGCTTACGTTTTCATAAGAGAAAGCAGGCCGTGGCCATTAAAGACGAATGTTGGACGAGCTTAAGCTATCTTTTGACCGCAAACTCCGTGTGAGCGGTCTGTCCTAATTAGCCCCATAAAAAACCTTCTGTTACAATGCCGCCACTTCGTTTTAAAGGAAATAGACATTGGCGGCGGCAATAAAAGCTCCTAAATTTAAACTAGCCTTTTTAGGCCCTAAATTTTGGCCTGTATGGTTAGGTGTTTTCGTCCTCTATGCCATTACATGGCTGCCCTTACCTGTAATCCGCGCTATTGGTGGCGGTACCGGTAAACTTATCGCATTAATAGTGCCTAAACGCGCAAAAGTCGCAAAGCGAAACTTGGCACTGTGGGATCCCACGCTTACACCTGGTGAAGTAGACGCGCTTTACAAAGAAAACATTCGACGTACGGGCATGGCGTTATATGAAACTGCCATGGGATGGTGGTGGCCCAGCTGGCGTGTAAAACGCGCCATTGAAATTGAAGGCACCGAACATGTTGAAGCGGCATTAGCCAGCGGCAAAGGCGTATTCGGCATGGCCCTTCACAACATGAACTTAGAGTTTGCGTGTCGGGGAATTGGCTTTTTTCATCCCAGTATTGCGTTTTATCGCAAGCACAACAATCCGTTAGTTGATTACCTTCAGTATCACGGGCGAAATCGCTCAAATAAATACATGATTGATAAACGCAATGCTAAGGCATTACTTGCGGCGCTTGATGACAAAGAATTGTGTTTGTATTTGCCTGACCAAGACTACGGTCCGAAGCAAAGTATATTTGTCCCATTTGGTGGGGTAAAAGAGACCGCGACTACAACGGCAACGCTCATGTTTATTAGGCGGAGCCACTCTGCACCCATGCTTATAACGTCGCAATATACGAAGCGCGGTTACAAAATTAAAATATATCCACCGCTTTCTCAATTAGGCGATATGGAAGATGCTGAAGCATTAACATTGCTCAATCAACATGTAGATGCGGCAGTGAAAGAGCAACCAGAAAGCTACTTGTGGATGCACAAAAGGTTCAAAACCAGACCCGCATCTAACCCAGAGTCTCTGTATAAATCGCTATAGTTGGGTATGAATAAACACCTAGCGATGAAAATTAGATAAATAGAATAATAGGCTTATCGTCTAGAGGTAGACTAAAATAGAAGAATTATGCTTAAGTTCATACACATAGCTTAAGCTGATTTTCGATTAAAAGTGGCTACACATTGGTAAGTTATGGGACAGACAAGTTATTCAAGTTCATCGTTTTGGGCAAAGCAAATTGGCATAGCGGCAGTGCTTGTTATCATTGCGGGCGTGCTCATCTATATGCTTCAAACTCAGGACCAAGAGCCTGTTCCTCAAGGGCAGGCGGAAGAGAAGTCTGTCTCACGTGGTTTAAGCGAATTCTATCGAGACTTTCGAATGTCGGCTACCGACCCGGTGGAGGACGAACAGGGGGATTTCGTACTGGATGTTGCGGGCGTCGATCCAAATTTAGACAATAAGCTTGCGCAAATGTCTAGCCAAACCCGCCCAGTTGAAAAGAACTGGACCGGTGAGCATAAATACCGCACGTTCCAGGAAGGAAATACATTACGCGAAGCAATTTCGCAGTATGCACAGGCCGAGGGGATGCAGGTGATATGGAACCTCGAACAAGATTTTGTTATTAAGCACCAGTTCCAATTAGACAACACTGTAGCGGGTTCGTTGGCTAAGATTGCCAGCGCCATAGATAGTAGTTTCGAGGGGCAGGTAAAAGCTTATTTGTGCGCAGAACAGCGTTCGCTGGTGGTGACGGCCGAAGAAACGGAGTTCCTCACCACCAACTGCCGTATAGTTAGAGGTTAAGCGTTCTCGGTTAATCGTTACACGTTCCAAACAGTGTATCCCAATGTTGGGTTACTTGTTCTCGGATGGCGTCTAGCTCTTCACTTTGATCTGCATACTTAGTATCCGCTAACGTTAAGTGATGATATTGTTCACGCAGTTTTAAGTACGCTTTTTGTAATTTGTGTGCAGTGGTCGCATCAATGATGTCACTCTTAACCGCTGCGTCGAAAATGCGCAGATTGTCCGGGTACTCCATCATGGCTGAATGTAAGTGCGCATTAGCCAACACAAGATATTGAGCCATGAACTCGATGTCGGTAATACCACCGACACACTGCTTTAAATCAACCTTATCGTTGTTTTTTGAAAGCAGATGTTCGCGCATTTTTAAGCGCATTTTGCATACGTCTTCAGCCAGCGCGTTCACGTCTCTTTCCCTTCCTAATACGGTATTTCTTACGCGTGTAAAATCGCTTAATAGAAGAGGATCTCCACAAATAGCTCTGGCACGTACCAACGCTTGATGTTCCCACGTCCACGCTTCTTCTGTCTGATATTTTTCAAAGCCGTCAATATGACAGCACAACAGTCCCGCATTTCCAGAAGGGCGCAAGCGGAGGTCTGTTTCATATAGTTGGCCAAACAAGGTCTTTGTATTGAGAAGGTGCATGATGCGTTGCGCCAGCTTAATGTAAAATTGCTGTGCCTCAATAGACTTCTTGCCGTCTGTACTTACCCCGCGAGGGGTGCTATGTAAAAAGACCAAATCTAAGTCAGAGCCATATCCGAGTTCATACCCGCCTAGTTTTCCATAGCCAATAACTGCAAACCCTTTGTCGGTTCCTTCTAAGTGTGCTGGAACGCCATAGCGCTGCTGCATTTGCATCCACGCTGCGTCTACCACGTTTTCCAATATTACTTCAGCCAGTACCGTAAGCTTATCGCTCACGTTGTTTATGGGCAGTGATTCACTGATGTCGCTGGCGGCGATACGTAGCTGCTGGCAAAGCTTAAACTGCCTCCAGCCATCCATAAGCATTTCAACATCATCTTGTTCAATACGAAGCATGGTTTCACGCAGCTCCAGCTGATATTCCTGTTTGCTGGTATGAATATCGGTGTTCTGCTGACCGAGGTATAACGGCGTGAGTAATTCATCCAACAATAAGGGAAAGCGCTTAATTTCTTGGGCAATCCAGTCACTGCGCTCACATAGCCTTACTAACTGCTTGAGTACGTCCGGGTTTTCGAGCAATAGGTCAAGATAGGTAGTACGGCCAGTAATCGCTTCTATTACGCCAAGTAAACGGTCGAGTACCTGTGGGATGTAATTTGGGTGTTGGTTAATAAGCACATACAAGATTTCAGGGAGTAGCTTATTTAATGTATCTTCGCCCTTTTGACCAATACGATAATTGCGCTGCTTATCTTTGAAGGCAATAAGAATAGAAAATATGCCTTTAATATCACTAGAAGAAAGGTGTTCGCTAAAGGTTTCAGTAAACTCATCTTCTTGCAGCGCTAAACGCCATGCATCTTGGCAGGCAGTGAAAAGCTGGTCTTCTTCTGAGTGCGTATCATGGGATTCCTCAACTAATTCATTGAAGTGTGTGTGAACACGTGCCATGGCTGCATCTAAATGTGCTAAAAAGTCACGGTAAGATTCAAACCCCATTACTCCTATTAGTGCGTTTTGTTGCCAAGGTAATTCAGGAAGGGTCTGGGTCTGCTGGTCTTGAGCTTGTTGAAGCGTATGTTCTACTTTTCTTAGGAACAGATAGTCCTGCTTAAGTTGTTGTGTTACTTCACTTTCGACAATATCGAGCTCGGTTAGAGCGTCTAAAGTGCGAAGTAATGACTTACTTTGTAATGCTGGCTCTCGTCCTCCATGGATCAACTGAAAGCTCTGAGCAAAAAACTCCACTTCCCGAATGCCACCAGCGCCGAGTTTTATATTGTTACTCAGTCTGCGTCTGCGTATTTCTGTGGCGATCAGCTTTTTCATGTTACGGAGAGCATCCAGAGTAGTGAAGTCTAAGTAACGGCGGAAGGTAAAAGGGTGTAAAATGCTGTTTAACCATTTCACATCTTGCGAATTATCATCGTTAATCACCCGCGCTTTTACCATGGCAAAGCGCTCCCAATGGCGACCTTGGTCTTGGTAATAGTCTTCAAGTGCGGCGAAATGCATTACGAGCGGTCCGGAATCGCCAAAAGGGCGTAAACGCATGTCAACGCGATAGACTTGACCATCGTTAGTTACTTTATTCAATGCTTGAATGAGCTTTTGCGCGACCTTGGTAAAAAACTGCTGATGCTCTAAGCTTTTGCGCCCTCCTTGGGTTTCGCCTTTTTCAGGGTACGCAAAGATTAAATCGATATCAGAAGAAAAGTTGAGTTCTTTCCCTCCTAATTTCCCCATTCCCAGGATATACATGTGCATATCTTTGCCGTGACTTTGTGGTTTTCCATAGCGCGCTGCTAAGTGTTGATAAAGCCAGTGGTATGCACCGCTAATGAGTACATCGGCTAATGCAGAAACATGTATAAGTGATGTTTCTATGGGTTGCTTGTTGAGAACGTCGAGGAAAGCAATGCGTGCCATCTCTTTGTTTCTGAACTCCCGCAATACTTGCATTAGATCATCTTCGCTAACAACGCCTTGTAATTTATCGTCGAGGGCTGTGTGGTAGTCAGAAGATATGGTAGTGCCAACGGACTGGAGTTCTTCACTGTTTTCTAAGGGGCGATAATGTTCAACGATTCGAGAAACAAACGAGGGCTTTTGAATCAGTGTTTCTGCTAAGAATGCTGAACGGGAAAACGCTTGTTTTAGCGTTTCACTATGGGCTTCAACAATCACTTTGTCATTTTCACTCATTGCCGGTGCTGTTAACAACTGCTGCCAAAACTTTTCAGCAAGTTCTGCGTTTGTCATGCTATTTTCGTTGTCTATTGGCATAATGCTCGCGTCTTATGAGATATCACTCGTGTTAAACGGATGAATACTCACAATTGTAATTGCAAGTACTCAAGGCTAAGTGTCGCTGGACCCATGAATATATGGCCCAAAATTCACTGTCGGCAAGTGCCTGCTAACCCTGGGTGTAATACATAGGTTGTTAGGCCCTGACTAAAATAAATCTGAACAAGTTCGATGTCATCGTTGTACAAATTTGTATCGGATGAATGCTATTCATTTAGCTGTCACTGATATTTCGATGTAAATGTGAAAATAATCAGACGAACTTTGTGTGTTCAAGGAGCAAAGATAACGTGGAAGCCTTAGTAAAACTAGTACCCCTAACGCAAGAACTGTTGATTTACCTCGCTATGGATGTAGCGATAGCGTTAGTACTGCTAATGATTATGAAGTGGCTGACGGGCGCATTTAGAAAATACTCAGTAACAGAAGAGCTAGGTGTAAAAGATAACTTCGCATTTGGGATTAGTATTGCAGGCGGCATGCTGTCGCTGTGCATCGTATTAAGCTCTGTTGTTGGACGTCATATTGGTATGGGTTACAAAGAAGCGGCGATTGGAATGGTAACCTTCGGTATTGTGGGCATTATACTAGTGAAATTTGGGCGTTTCGCTCACGATAAACTGGTACTCAATAAAGTAGATACCCATGCCATGATAGCCGATAGAAGCGTTAGTGTTGCACTGGTTGATGCTGCAAGTCTTGTTGCGAGTGCAATCGTTTTGCGCAACATCATGGTGTGGGTAGATGGCAGTGATATGAATGCGCTTATAGCAATTGTAACGGGGTTTACTGTTGTCTTAACTATGCTGCTTGTCATGACGCGAATTTTAGAATTTAGGTATGCGAGAGACAATCAGAACGATTCATTCCAAGGGGCGCTGGAGAAAGGGCAGTTAGCACTTGCTATCGAGCATACCGGTAACTTACTTGGTACAGCAATGATTGTATCTGCGGCCAAGAATTTGCTCATTTACAACCCGTCCGGCTACGTGAGCAACGTAACTGGCTGGTTGATTGTCAGTGTAGGTCTGGCGATTGCACTTCACATTCTGGTACTAGCGAGCAAAAAAATTATCTTATTTGGCATGAATTTCCGTCAGGAAGTTGATCAACAGCATAACGTTGGCGTAGCTGCACTCGGGTTCACGCTCAGCATTGGTAACGCTATGATCATCAATGGTGTCCTAGGCGGGTAGGGGAAAACCGTTTTATAAAGGATTGATGAATTATACTAATCTTCGAATTGGGCTCGAATACACAATAATTCATGGAGTTGCCCTTTATGAATAATTCGATTTTTCTGAGGGCGACTCATTCTTTTTACTTCATACTCAAGCTTTGAAGCGTGGGATTTATCAGTAACTTCGAATACCGCTTTAAAACTCAGTGGTGCTTTGCCTTTTAAGGCTTTTGCGCCACCTTTTAACTCACCTCTATGCTGGGCGATACGGCGCTTGGGGTCTGTGGTAATCCCTGTATAAATCTGCCCGAGCTTGTTTTCGACTAAGTAAAGATACCAAAGTGGTCTTGAGGTTCCCCGGTGGGTATTGTCGTCGTTGACTGATATACTTTGTGACAATGTAATTCAATGTAAATTATTACTCTTAGCCTAATGTTAGCAGAATTATCCAAAGGCTAGGCGTAAATATAATACTTCGATAATTGCGTAATGTTGGTTACCATAGAGAATCAGCGCGCTGTATCGATAATAGGTATTTACGCTTATAGTTTCGAACGCACATTTTTAATGGAAAAACGGTAAATTGCATGTACGAAAGTTATTATGGACTTAACTCGAAACCGTTTCAGTTAACCCCAGATCCAGAGTTTTTCTTCGCAAGTAAGTGGCACAAACGCGCCATGTCCTATCTGCAGTACGGTCTTTCCCAAGCTGAAGGTTTTATTGTTATCACCGGTGGAATAGGAACCGGAAAAACTACCGTTGCAAACAGCCTGCTTGAAGAAATTGAAGACGACATCGCAGCTGCTCAGATAGTAACGCCTAAGCTGTCGCCAGATGAACTGGTAAAAATGGTCGCATCTAAATTTGATATCCCTACGGAAGGGCGTTCAAAAGCCGATATATTAAAAGCACTTGAAATCTTCTTGTACGATCTAAATAAAGCAGGTCGACGTGCGTTGTTACTTGTGGATGAAGCACAAAACCTACCGCTTGAGACTATCGAAGAGTTGAGAATGCTAAGTAACTTTCAGCTAAACGGTAAGCCGCTAATTCAAAGTTTCTTACTGGGGCAGGAAGAGCTTCAACCCATTCTGCGAGCGCCAAATATGGAGCAATTTAGACAGCGAATTGTGGCGTCTTGCCATCTTGCTCCGCTTTCGTTGGAAGAGTGCAAAGAATATATTGAGTACCGTTTGCACCATGCAGGGTGGAACGGTTCACAGTTATTTAGTGATGAGGCATTTGAACGAATTCACATGTTCTCTCGCGGTATCCCACGAAAAATTAATACGCTAATGGACAGAGTAATGCTCTATGGCTTCTTAGAAGAGTTAGATAACTTCGATGCTGTTGCAGTTAATGAGGTGATTGAAGAAGTTAAAGCCGAAATGTTTGAACCGGAAAAAACTGGCGCAGAAGTGACAGAACATATGGGCTTTGCTGACCACCCTGAAAGCCAAACCATCATGACGCCTAAAGGCAACGTTATTCGTGACTCTAAATACTATTTAGATATGCTAGCTGAGTTAGTCGACGCCTTAGATGATGCTATTTCACAGAAAGTGAAAATGACCCAGTACGTGGATAAACTGATGAAGAAGAAGTTTAAGACGTATGTGCGGCTTAAGAGTGATGATAAGAAAGAATAGTTGTAAAAAAAAGCGCCTTTATGGCGCTTTCTTGTTTACTGGTACTTATAAATGATTGAAAGTGACAAGCGCCTATCTGAGAAATCATTGCCAAACAAGCCTACTCCCGCATTAATATCACCAGACTGGTCTACATAGGTAAAATCGACAACTGCAGTTATGTATCGTCCCAGTTGGCGCTGAAGGGCAACACTGCCACGCCAATTGTCGGATTCTCCATCCAGGTCTTCCTGCTCAGCAGTTTGAGTAATATTGGCGTAGGTAACTTCCGCATTTAAATTAGTGTAGCTTCCTAGCTTATAGACCAAAGTTGTTCCAAGGGAGTAAGTTCGTCTAAGGCGATCTAAATCGAGGTAATCATCTTCAGCATAGCGAGACGTTAAGGCCACTGTGATGCGAGAAAAATCATAGCCTGCTTGAAAATTAGAGCTTTTTCTAACAATTATATTATCGTCAAACTCGATAACTTGAGACGTTAATTGAACAAGTTGTTCACTTGCATCAGGTTGATAACTTAGACTATTAGGTTGAAAGCAGTCAGCAATAGAGATAGTTGCTGAAGGACATACGAACACACCAAGGTTTTGCGGATTGGCTAAAAGCCTAGACGTATTTGTTACGTCCTCACTGTAATTAAAATTTGTACGCAAGTACTTAGAGTTATAGCTTGCGTCAAACGAGGCAGCTTCGCCGTAGAAGCGTCTACCGTAGGAACCCGATAAATTCGTTCTCGGACTCAATGCCCAGCTAAAATCTAAACCTATAAAGGTCTCGCCGTCATTTTCTTCAACATCAGAATCACTGGTGTTAGCAGTAATGGCAATATACCTATCTTCGCTTTGCCGATAGGACAAGCCTATTCCGTATGAGTTAAATTCACGTGTGCTACTTGTTGTGTCGTCACGGTTAGAAATTTGGTTTGCTTCGTGCTGTGCCGCTAATCTGACACCGATGTTCTTTAAAACAGCAACCTCTACAAAAGCGTTTCCATTTCGAGTAATAAATTCATCATCGTTATTTTGTGCGCGATCAGTGTTTATATATGCACCGTTTATCTCCCACATAAATCTCTGAGGATTATCGCCATTGGAAGCGCCACCAAAAAGTTCCACTGTGTTATTGTTTAGAGCGTTACCACTGTTGAGCGTAGAGCGCTCAGAAGCGACATCTGAATAAGCAATGCCACCTTGAATTTTAATCCAATCCCCCTGATCAATATTTGTGAGCGCCGAAATTCGATTTGAACGAGTTTTCGAAAGGGAGTCTGAGTTGTTTAAAAGATCTGATACCAAATAATTATTGGCGTTAGTGTTTTGATAATTTAGCGCACCTTGTGCCTCAATTTGTACAAAACGGTCAAGTGGTTGCCAAACAAGACTGTAAAGGTATTCTTCAAAGGTATCATTGCGGCTATCGTCAACTTTATCCCGTTCTAAATGCGTTATAGAGCCAGTCCAAAAGCCAGTAAATGTCTTTGTATCTAGACTGGCATTGATAGTTGGTGTTACCTGAAAAGTATCTAATGAAAGTTGACCCTCTGACTCAGAGTCTACATCTTGAAAGATATATTCAGCCTCAGCTTTGCCAGTAATTTTTAACTCTGCGAACGCGTCGGATGTGCAAAAGAAAGAGGTACCTAAAAATGCACCCCATAACGTCAATTGCTGCCGCCTTTGTGTTTTAATTTTCTCGCTCGGCATAATAATATCCATAATATCCACTTCCATCAGTATCGTGGTGTATTGATTTATTCACAACGAACCCGATAGCCATTTCGGGATTTAATCGCTCCACCGACATTTTGATATCGTTAATCTTCGTCTTCCCTTCCTCTACCACGACTACTGCTTGACCTGCGAAGTTTGCCAAAATCGCACTTTCGTTAATACCAATAAGAGGAGGTGTATCAAAGATTACAATACGATCTGGGTATCGATTGGCGAATTCATCTACAGTCTCGTGCATTTTTTGACTAGCGAGCATCTCTGTAGATAAATGATGTGATTTTCCTGCGGGAATAATTTTAAGCTTATCGATGTTTGTCGGGTAAAGCACCTCAGAAATATCTTCCACATCTCCCGTCAAATATTCCATCAATCCTCTTCTCCGCTCTAAACCTAATGTATTCAATACATTTGGTTTGAGCACGTCAGCATCGACTAACAATACGGTCTTATCTTGCTCCGCTGCAATGCTAAGCGCTAAGTTAGTTGCAGTGAAAGTCTTACCTTCAGAAGGGCGGCTACTGGTAACCATGATAATGTTCGGATTATTGAGCGTTTTTGATAGAGGGCCAAAGGCGTTAGCGATTAGCTTACGCTTAATTTCTCGATACTCTTCATTAATTTGCTTACGCTCACCTATTACCGAAATGTGCCCCTTGTCGCTAAGCTCTTTTAAGTTTAGGTTAAACGGAGAAAATTCGTGTAGGGGCTCACGTGGCTCAATTTCTTGTGCCTTGTTTGGTAGTGGTTCGTCACGCGAAATCTTGGTAGTCGACTCAGACTCTTGCGTTTCAACAGCACTATCATGCTCAAAGCGTGGAGATTCTTCCTGCTTTTCTTTTTGTTGCTTTTCTCGCTCAGCTTTTTGTCTTTGCAGAGCTTTTTCAATTGTATTTTTCATTTAAAAGAACCTCTCTGCAATATTAATATTCATTATTTCAGCGGCAATAAGCACACCGTATATCATAACGATTGCACCCGAGGAGGCGAGAAAAACGAGTAGCCTACGATTATTCTTTTTGTTTATTCGCTCAAACTCTAAGTGACTCACTGTTCCCCAAACTGGGTAGTCTGAAAGTCTTAGTAGTTGTTTAGGTCTGACAAGCACCGGACTAAGTTGGCTTATAAGGAAAGCTAAACCAATACCTGTACCAAATCCAAGAATGAGAACGACGGTATAAAGAATAATTCTGTGAGGTCCAGATGGCTTGTTCGGCACCATTGGTGGCTCAATAATACGAAACTGTAGTTCTTCAGCCGATACTTCTGCTCTACGAGACAGGTCAGCAGCTTCACGTCGTGCTAATAGTTCCTCATATTTTTTCTTAAGGATGTCATAATCACGATTTAGTGCAGTAGACTCAGCTTCTATTTGAGGAATAAGATCAACTTTTGACTCTAGCTCAGCAATTTTTGTTTTTAAATCTGCCTCTTTAACGCTTAACGAAGCGATTTCACTTTGAAGACGGCTCATTTCTAGGCGGATTTCTTGAGTTAACTCATTCATCGGGCCCTGAATGTCACCCTCAGCAGCGGCGAGAAAAGCGTCAACCTCTCTTTGTCTTGAGGCTTCCAAGCTTTCCAATAATTGCTTAGTTTCTACTACATCCGGGTGTTTATCAGTAAATCTTAGCTTTAACTTATCAAGCTCTTCTTCTAAGTTCTTAATTCGGTCGTCGTACCGGGTTTTAAGAACGCTATCTTCCTGATTAGTAACACCTAGATTTGTTGAAGCAACTTGATTTTTAATTTGAGATTTTAAAGAATCAACTTGTTCATTAGTTTGGCGAATAGAAAGTACAGTTGCTTCAAGCTCTGAATTAAGCGTTTGTAGTCTCGAGTAGTATGTGCCCGATAGGGGAAGTATATTGTTATACTGTCTTTTGAAGTTAGCTAGCCGCTGCTCGGACTCTGATAACCGGGCTTCATATTCCGCAATTTGCTCTTCCAAAAAACGTCCCGCGGTGTCGGTATCTCTTCGATTGTTGCCTAGGGAGCCTTCCACAAATAAATCTAGTGTTTCTTGAACAACACGTTGTGCGGTTACTGCATTCGTATGTTCGTAAGATATATTGTAAATATTATCGCGACCCGCAGACTTGAGCTGAATTTCATAGGCTAACTGCGTTACCAAGTCTTCAAATTCGTTGGCCGTATTTGTGGTGATATCTAAATCACTTTCTCTTGCTATAGTCTCAACGTTTGAGCGACTAAGAAGAGTGCGCGCCATCATTTTTACTTCTGAATCGGGATCGGATTGAATCGCTAAACCTTTAAGTAAAGGTTGTAGGACTGACCGAGTATCCACATAAACTTGCGCCTTAGAGGTATACTCATCGGGTAGGGTGGCTACCATTAGGAAGCCAAGCGGGCATATAAGCCACGACATAATAATGACGTGGCGTTTCTTTATCCATATCCCTTTAGCTAAATCCAAGAACTGGAGAAGCGTTTGTTGTAAATCCTGCATTAAATTGTTCCGTTAACTGCTTAGAACTAAAACCATGCTTCCGGGATGATGACAATGTCGCCCGGTAAAATATCAACATTCTTTGATATATCTCCGCTGCGAATTAAATCATCAATGTCTAGGGTATAAGTTTTCTGTTGCCCATTGACCACGCGAACTAATTTCGCGCCATTACCATGGGCAAACTCTGTTAGTCCACCTACAGCTATCATGAGGTCAAGAAGCGTCATATGTTCAGTGTAATTAACGGCACTCGGGTTAGTTGCTTCCCCGATAACGCGCACTTGTTCACTGAGTGGGCCAGAAAAGCTGTTTACACTAACCGTTACACGTGGGCTATTAATATATGTAGAAAGCTGCTCTTCAATTTCACGGGCAAGCATTGACGGAGTTTTACCTGCCACATCAATGTCTTCAACTAAGGAAGTGGTTACTTTCCCGTCTGGGCGAACTACAAACTGGCCTGATACTTCGGGGTTCCTCCACACGAAGATAGTTAATGTGTCACCAGGACCTATTAAATATTGATATTGATTCACATCAGTGGTGAGTGATGCGCGGGTTGTAGCCTGTGGAAGTGTCGAATTACTCGAACATCCAATTATTGTAGTGGCTAACGCTACGGTGGAAATAAAACGGAACGACTTAAAGCGATACATAAGAGATCATCCTACACTCGTATGGTTAATTTTTAGCGTGCTTTTTTGTTTACCCTACGGGAATTGACACTATAATGCCAACATCAATTCTAGTCTATTAGAATAAATCCCTTTATGATGGGTAATATAAAGTAGTTTTGGGAGGCCAGGGGTGGCAGTAAATAAGCGAAATCAGAATAAACGCTCAAATATATTAGTTATAACCGAAGCATTACTTATTGCTTATATAGGGTATATTACTCACTTTATATTGACGCAAATTGGGCTATCCTCCCAAGTTCCTATTGAAAAGCTCTTGGTAAATACCGGGCTATTAACGGTTGCAATTCTATTATGCTCCTTGTCGGTAGGACTCTATGAAGCAAAACTTCGCGAAACATTTAGAGGAATAATTCGACGAATTTTTGTAAGTGTTGGTTTGAGCTATTTTTTAGTTGAAGTAGTCAGCCGTGCTCTATTCGATCGACTGTTGATGGATAGCTACTTCTTACCTGCATCAGTTAGCGCAATCATTATAACGCTCGTTGTTTTCAGATATTTCACAAATCGTCTTGGTCTACTCGGACTTGGAAAAGTCAGAATTATCGTTTTAGGTGCAGGAGAGCGTGCTTCCATTATTGAAAAAAGAATGCGTCGTGATGTTGATCGCATTGGTTTCGAGTTGGTTGGATTCATCCCCATACCTGGCGACAATCGCGAAGACGGAATTCACAAAGAAAAAATCATTCATGTAAAAGTAGATGAAAATTTCCAACAGTTTATTGCTGATAACGAGATTGAAGAAATCGTTATCGCGTGTGATCAGCGTCGAGGAACGTTACCAGTAGAAGTCTTGTTTGATTGCAGATTGCGTGGCATTGAAGTTACCGAGCTTCTCGACTTTATGGAAAGGGAAACAGGACAAATTGTCGTGAATCTCATGTATCCGAGCTGGGTTATCTACTCAAATGGTTTCAAGAGTCAAAACTATCTTCGCGACGCCTTAGATTATTCTATTAACGCAATTCTCGCCTTCATCATATTTTTCTTTGTCTGGCCAATTATGCTCGCTACAGCCATTATCATTTACTTCGATGACGGGCGGCGAACCGGTGTTTCTGTATTTTATAAACAAGAGCGTGTTGGCTTGAACGGACAGCTTTTTAAAATAATTAAATTTCGCAGTATGCGCCCCGATGCGGAGAAAGATGGCGCTAAATGGGCGAGTAAGAATGATGATCGAGTAACTCGAATTGGTCACTTTATTCGTAAATACCGCGTTGATGAATTACCTCAATTGCTTAATGTGTTTAAGGGTGAAATGTCTTTCATCGGCCCTCGTCCTGAGCGTCCAGAGTTTGTAGAGCAACTTGTTCGAGAGGTGCCGTACTACAATCAACGTCATAACGTTAAGCCTGGTTTGGCGGGTTGGGCACAGCTCAATTATCCATACGGAGCGAGCGTTGAAGATTCAATGGAAAAATTGAAGTTTGATTTGTATTACGTAAAGCATCAGAGCTTGCTTTTGGATATTCTTATTCTCATCAGAACGGTAGAAGTTGTGTTGTTCGGTAAGGGCAGATAGCGCATTTTAATTGAATTAGGGAAGTATCAATGGAACTGAGGGTGCACAGACATTTTTGGGTTTTAATTTTTATCACACTATTGTGGTGTATATTCAACTACCCAATTATGGGCTCTTTATGGGCATATAGTTTCGATGATGGGACTTATTCACATGCTTATCTCGTACCCTTCATCATTGTTTACCTCTTCTATATTCTTGAAGAAGAAAATCGCGTCCTATTCCGAACACAGCCGAGCCTAGTGTGGATAGGACTCGCGCTCGCAACTGGCGTAGGTCTTGTACTCGCCACGTGGTCACAAACTAGTTTGCTTTATTGGGCAGCTTCCTTGGCTGTTCTATATTCGCTGATATTTTGTGTATTCAGATTTAATGTCTCTACTTTTTTCCCCTTTGCGTTCTTAGTTTTTATTTTCCCTTTTTGGGGAGCGCTTGCTGTTCCATTGCAGTCATTGTCGGTTTATGTCGTTACGGCGATAATGGGTTTAACGAATATCCCGGTTTATGTAGAAAATGAGTTCGTTACTATACCTGCAGGTGTATTTGAAATTGCCGAAGGGTGCAGTGGTTTACGATATGTGATTGTTTCCGCTGCGATTAGCAGCCTGTACATATTTCTATATCTTAAAACATTTCGCTCTGCTTTTATTTTTACCGCAGTTTCTTTACTTGGGGCTCTTGTTACGAATTGGCTTCGTATCGCTGCGCTTATCGTAATTGGTCATGAAACTGATATGCAAAGTAGTTTGATGACAGATCACAATAACTTTGGTTGGTACATCTATATTCCCGTCGCAATCTTTCAGTTTTATATAGGTAGGAAACTTGAAGATAGGGAGCATGCGGCAGGAAAAAGCGGAATAACCAGTAAGCGCGATTTGAATTCGTCTTTATCCCGTAGTGCGCTGATCATTGCATGTGGGCTTTGTTTAGTCCTATCCTCTAGCGTTGCCTTGATGGTTGCAGATGATGTGGCGAATGAGGATTGTTCGGCTGCGACACTCACCATAGAGCCTAGAATATATAACTATGCGAGAGTTTGCAGTGTAACAATAGAAGATATTGAGCTCGTAAATTTTGAGTTCGACGGAGAGCATTTAGACGATAAGGCGTCTTATTATTTGAATAACCCTATTCCAGAAGGATTTAACGTAGTTCGAAGTCTCGATACTGACAAATGGAATGTTCGGGAAGTTCGTGATAAATATACGAAGCGATTTTTGATCGCATATCGATATGGCACATCGTCTGGCTTCTACAAGTCGCCGTTTGGTTTAAAAAAATCCCGACTTAAAAACGCTCTTTCCAGCGATATGTCATCATCTATTCAGTGGATAATTGTGCCTTGCGAATCTAGTTGTAACCTGAGCAATATCGAAAGAGCGCTGCAGTGAATAGTGTGATAAGCACACGAATTATAAATAATGTTCATGAAATGAAGGCCATTCGCTCCTCTTGGTTAGAGTTGGAGCGCAACGCCCAGTTTAAAAGCGCATTTAATAGTTTTGATTGGGTATCCACATGGGCGGAATTTTACAAAGAACATATCGAAAAGCTGCTTATTTTTACTAGTTGGGATGCTGAAGCGCTTGTTTGTGTATTACCACTTTATATAAGCAAAAGTAATTTAAAAACTGCTTGCTACATAGGAAGCTATGAACCAACAGACATAGAGACATGCAGTGAAGCACAGGACTTTTTGATGCGCTCTTCAGCAGTTGATGTGAGCGAACCTTTATCGGTCATTCAATCAACAATGAGGAAAGAAGGATTAAATTCCATTCGGTTAAGTAATGTGAGTCCCAATGCATTGATACTAAGCGCAGTGGAAAGCAGTGATTTTCCCACAACGATTAATTTGGTAAGAAGGCGCTATCTTGTTGATATCCCTGATGGTGCAGAAAAGCTTATACGAAAAACGAAAAGGCTTAGGAATGCCGCGCTTCGGGCAGGGATGCGTATTTGCCAAGTAACAACTGAGCACGACCTTGAACGAGTATTTAATGCTCTGATCACCCTTAATAGGAAAAGGTGGATAAGTAGGGGATATAAAGCGATATTCGATGCTCATGTGTTTCGAGAATTTCACCGTAATATTGCTCGTAAGCTATTAAGTACCGGCAGCTTGTCTATGTTGTATTTGGAGCAGGGAAGTGAAGTTATCGGCGTAAATTACGGTATACGCTCAAACAATACTGTCATTTTTTACCAAAGTGGTTTCGACGAAGACAAAAAGCCTAACGTATCTCCCGGTAAGTTGTTGCATAGCGCACAAGCCCAAAAGGCTAGAGAACAATCGCTTTCTCATTATGACTTTATGTCTTCATCACTTGATGAGACCTATAAACAGAGTTTGGCATCGAGCTCAGAGCCTGTTTATGAAGTAGAAATACATGCACATAAGCTTACCTGGGTTTTAGCTAAATTTAAGGTTTTTGCCAGAAAAATAAAAAGGCGTTTAGTTTTCTAATGGTTGCAGTTCCCCAGAAAAAAGCGTCGTTTGGCGCAAGTTCATCTACATCTGATGCTAAGTTCGGTTTTTTCTTACTTTGTGTGTATACCGCGTTAGTCCTTATAAGACCACACGAGTGGCCCGTGCTGAATGTACAGTTTCCACTGCTTAGAATAGTCCTAATAATTACCTTTTTTGCTTATTTAGTTTCGTTAAGGCCGAAGGCATGGAACGTTCAATGCACAATTTTAATATTGATGTTCTTCTCAATGTTGCTTTCAGAAGTCCGAGCGTCACGTTACTTTAATGACCTTGGATATGTTATCGACTGGATCAATGCGAATATTATCCCCTTCATTCTCTTCTTAGGCTTTCTCACATCCTTCGGCCGACAAAAAGTCATTCTATTTATCTCTCTAGTTGCTTGCGTGATTATGTCTCAGCACGCCTACGTTCAGATATCCTCGCCATTTGGAGAAGGTTGGGCTGAAACAGTTATTTATCGGAACGACGGTCCTAATCAAATGGCCCAGGCGCGATACATTGGGGTGTTTAACGACCCGAACGACATGGGGATGTTTTTGGTAATGAATATCCCCATCGCTATTTTCTTTATGGTCAATACTCAACGTTTTCTCATGAAGCTTATGTGGCTTGCAGTAGCCGGTGTACTGGTGATGGGTATTTACTGGACAGGGAGTCGAGGTTCGCTAGTGGGTGTAATGGCTGTTCTATTTTCATTTTTCTACCTTAGGTTTGGTCGCGTAAAGTCTTTGGTGCTAGCAAGTCTTTCAGTGCCAGGCGTAATTATCGTTATGAGTTCTTTCAGGACGATAAGCAAAGACGATGAAAGCGCCATGCAGAGACTGACGGCGTGGTATGAAGGCATTCAAATGTTGTTCCACAGGCCACTGTTTGGATTTGGAAAAGAACGTTTTCTGGAGTATCACTACAAAGTCGCCCATAACTCATTTGTCACTGTGATGGCAGAATTGGGAGTTGTAGGTTACATGTTGTGGATGACCTTTGTTCTTCTGTGCATGATCATGTTGCTTAAAGTCATAAATCTCAAGAAAACGGAACACGCCAAAGATCCTAAACTTTCTCGTGAAATTTCACTTGCAATATTTTTGCAAGTTTCTCTAATTGGATTTTGTAGTACAGCTTTCTTTATTAGTAGAAGTTACGTAATCTTTTTCTACATTTTTGCAGCTATGACTGCAGCGTGCTTCATCCGTGTTTCGAAACAATATCCCGACTTAGGACTATCAATTTCCAATAAAGAGCTAGCCCAAACTTTTGTGCTTAGTCTGATGAGCTTGATAGGTTTATATCTAATAATAATATTTTTGATGAGGCTTTAGTCCTCAAGGAGTAAGAAGTGAGCAGCGTAAAAGCAAGTGTAATCGTGGCTGTCTACAATGGGGCGAAGACACTTACCCAAACAATTGAAAGTATATTGTCTCAAACCTACGATAATTTTGAACTGCTCCTTATTGACGATGGCTCCACTGATGAGTCGAGAAACCTAATAGAAAAGTATCTGGAAGATGAGCGCGTTAAATACTTTAAAAAGCAAAATGGTGGCGTAGCATCTGCTCGAAATTTTGGTATTGCACGCGCGACTGGTGAAGTTATTGGCTTTTGCGACCAAGATGATCAATGGCTTCCTCAAAAGCTTGAGAAACAAATTCCACTTTTTAGCGACCCCGATGTAGGGTTGGTTTATAGCTGGGTGGACATTGATAGGCACGGCAAACGTGAATGCTCAACCCCAGAGTTTGAGGGGGAGTGTTTTGAAGCGCTCCTGAACAGAAATTTTGTCTCTTGTTGCACTGCTATGGTCCGTAGGACAGTGTTAAATCAGGTGAATGGGTTGGATGAAAGCCGAGAACTACACGGAGTGGACGATAGGCACCTTTGGCTCAAGGTAGCAAGAATATCAAAACTTGCCGTCGCTAAAACCCCTTTAGCCATTTACTTTATTCATGGGGAAAACTACTCCTTGGATAATAAAAAAATGCTAATCGCTGACCTCTCCTGCATTGAAAAAATAGCGTCTATAGAAGACCTGACACCTCGAGAAAAGTCGCTCTGCAAAAACGCCAAATACAATGCTTACAAGCATTACGCTAATAATTTTTTATATAGAAATTCACCACAATTATCGGCAAGCTGCTTCCTATCTGCTTGGAAGGTAAAGCCTTGGCATTTAGAAAGCCTAGTTGCAGCGTCATTATTATCAGTGATGCCCTCTAACCTACTCATTAAATTAAAACAAACCAAAAATCGAGTCCAATAGAATGCAAAATAAAGCACTTATCGTTATCGGGATGCACAGAAGCGGAACGTCCGCGCTTTCTGGTTTACTTGATGAACTAGGTATTTTTATGGGCAAAACTTTATTCGCAGCACAGAAAGGGGTAAATGAAAAAGGCTTCTTTGAAAACGCGGAATTGGTAGCGCTTAACGACCTCATGTTAGATGAACTAGCGTCTTCTTGGGATGATCCGATAGCGGACATTGGCGATTATTCTATCGGCAAGGAGTCTTTCTTTATGGAAAAAGCTCACTCTTTGCTTAAGGAAGATTACGATAATCAGGCCTTTTGGGGAATGAAAGACCCCAGAACTACCTTGTTACTTCCTTTTTGGAAAAAGGTACTTAAAGAAAATGAAAAGGTATTACCTCATTATATACTGATGCTGAGATCTCCGTTCGAGGTATTCGGTTCACTCAAAAAGCGAGATGATTTTTCTTTGGAAAAGTCACTAATGTTGTGGATGAACTATACGTTGAGTGGGTATTATCACTCAATGCACGCACCTCGATTGATTGTTCATTACGACAAGCTCCTATCATCTCCGGAATCCGTGGCCAAAAACATTGCTGCATTAATCGATAAACCTTTTGATATCGCTGCATCACCGTTGTCTTTCGTAGATAAAAAAATGCGAAATCAACGCACTGAGCCTACTTTAGAAACTCCGCTTGCTGTGATGGCGCAGTCACTTTATGAACAGCTATCGAAGGATAAAGTAGATGAGGCAGAAGTAGATAAAATTAGAAATGATTACTTGAGTTATCAATCTAGTCTATCCAGCGTATTAAAAGAACACTTATTAGCAGTAAAAAAGGAAGAAGTGTTTTATAGGAAATTATTCGTCGATGCATACAATTCGTTTTGGTGGAAATGCAGTTGGCCAATTAAGAAAGTAGAAGAGTTGATTAGAGGGAAAAAGTGATGAGACACGTCGTTGTGGGGGTTATAACTTGTAGAAGGCCTGAATGGCTGTCTCGACTCCTCGATAGTCTACTCAAACAAAAAGTGCGAGAGGAAATAAAAATCACAATTGCCGTCGTTGATAATGCAAATGACGACAAAACCCGAAAAGTGGTTGAATCAAAAAAAGTTTCAAATGCATCAATTAATCTTCTTTACGATATCGAGCCTGAGCCGGGGATAGTGTTTGCAAGAAATAAATGCGTTTCCCTATGTCAGTCATTAGATGCTGACTTTTTAGCGTTTATAGATGACGACGAGTGGTTAGAGCAAGATAATTGGATTAACACCTTGCTCGAAGCATCTGAGCGATATAACTGCGATATTGTGACTAGTCGGGTTGTTTCAGTTGGAGAGAGTGGCACCCCTGATTGGGCTGTTAACCTCATTTACGGAAAAAATCCTTACAGTGAAGGCGAGCAAGTACCAGTGTTTTATACCAATAACTTACTGCTTTCAAAAAACGTTCTCGAAGCTACAGTTCCCTGTTTTGATAAGCGTTTTGCCATGACGGGAGCCAGTGATTATCACTTTGCATTAAGGTGTAATCATCTTGGGTTTCGTTGCGTGTACACAGAGGCTCCTGTACACGAAGAATTTCCTAAGAGCAGAGCAACAGTTAAGTGGTTTTGCAGAAGGGGATTTCGTTCCGGTATAGGATATACGCGATCTCACCTTTTTGAAGAAACGTATATCAAAGCGCTAGTTCGGGTTACCTTCATGACCATGGTCAGATTGGGGCGAAGCCTTTTGAGTTTCGTACAGGGCATCGTTACACTGAACAAAACAAAGTTAGTAGACGGTCTGTTTAGACTTTGTTCTGCGGCTGGTTCAGTTGCTGGCTTTTTCGGTATCAAACATGAAGAATATAAAGTGATTCATGGTAAATAATTCCGCACCGTGATTTTATGATAACGAAATAGCGGTTAAAGTTTACGAGGCTCTTTATGCAACGTTTTTACAATACAATATTCTTTTTCGTAGTGCTATTGAGCGCTCATTGCGCAATAGCCTCGGAAGGTGACTGTATAGAAAAAAATATTGCAGTGTATCAATGGGGAGTAAGGCACTATGCTGCGATGCCAGCATCACTATCTGTTCCTCCCGGAGATACACTAGAAGCCTGCATTAAACTCACGGGTATTGGTACTAAACCTCTTGAGATAACGCCTAAGCATTACGATTTATCTGTCAACGGTGGTCCCTTCATAACAGGCAAGACGTTACAAATATTCGATAATGACGTGTTGCGTATAAAGCTTTTAGCACCCGCAAAACACAATGACCACAAGGTAACTCGTCTTGAGTTTTTTGAAACTGATAAAACTATGCGACGAGACGTTTTACGAATTGCCTGGCAAGTTCAAACTGATAACAGTAATACACTCCCTACCACGTGGTATGTAGGTTCAGACAAACGCTTTACTCAAGTATCTCAAGTTCTGGCGAAAGTACGCAGTGGAGATACAATTGTACTGAATAAAGCTGAAGTTTTTGAGCCATTCGAAATTAAATTTGTTTCGGGAAGTAAGGAGCATCCAATTACTCTGACTTCCAATGCAGAAAGTGCTAATGAGCGTCCGATCATAAGTGGTGGGGTGCCCCGTTTTGGCTGGGCAGTTGGTTTACGTTCATCCCATTTCTGGGTAGTTGAAAACATTGTAATTAAAGATGCTGCAGTATGTTTTCGAAATGAATCCCACGGTACGGTGTTGAAGCAAGTACTCATAAAAGGGTGTCATATCGGAGTGATGGGAACGGACTATAATGCTGGCAGTTTGACGATTGCTCACTCGGAAATAACTGAAAGCGGTGGGAGAGAAGCGGGTAAAAAGTGGGGCCACCCTATTTATGTGGCAAGCGACCCCCATACTTTTCCTCAAGCGCAGCTAGTTTTAGCGCATAACTTCATACACGATAATCAAGGAAACAACGTAAAGTCCAGATACGAAAAAAGCCTCATTCACAATAACTGGATAGAAGCCGGCAACGATAATCAAGCCCGTTATGTGCTTGAGTTAATTGGTTATGATGGGCACTATGATTTTACGGGTCAAGAATACGTTGTGCAAAATAATTTCCTTATTCACAATCGATACGGCTTAGGGAGCAGAGTTGGAGGCGACGGTAAGGGACCATCCAGAGGAAGCGTATCGTTTAAAAATAATTTATTTATAATTGGTTCGGGCTTTTCGTTTCCGCTTATTAGAACTTTTCAGGGACTTGGTGAATTAAACGTATTAAATAATTCTGTAGCGTATACAGGAGAGACAGCCCCTATTACTTTCGTGCAGGATGAGTTAAACAATACGGACTGGGTAAAGGGTAAGGCGAAAATTTCTGTTATTGGTAATACAGTTAATCAATCTGTTACTCTGCTAACTACGCTAGAGCGCAGCAGCAAAGCAGATCAAAGTTTAGTTGAAATAGAGAAAAACCGTAATCTTGAGCCTTTACAGTTATCAAGAGATATCCTCAATTCAAATCGTCCCATCCCCAAAGAATATGTCGGTGACATAGGGTTGAACTAGACAACGTAACCTACGCCTTTCTCCATGTCTTTATTCATAGACGCTTTAAGGTGAGAGGGAATATTATTTTCCGCCGTATATTCAGCACCGAAAATGGGAGAGTTTTCCATCTCCGCACGCCTTTTTTCAATATACGCATCATAAGAGCAAATGTGGCGAGCGGGCACGCCTCCGAAAACGCTATTCGACGGCACGTCGGAGCTTACAACACTGCCAGCACCAATAATGACCCTATCACCTATCGTAACACCTGGTAATACGATACTTCCTGCCCCGATAAATACCTTATTTCCAATGGATACCTTTGCTAAGCGTGTATACCCTAATTCGTGTTTTGTACTGGCGTCATGAGCGAGAATATGAACATTTGGAGCCAAGGTTACATTATCGCCTATGGTAATGTGCCAAGCGTGATCCGGGTCGATAATTACACCGCGCAACATATTAAAATGCTTACCAATTTTAGCGCCATTTTGAATTGCTACGTTTACAGGGTTCACCGGTCGCAATTTTCTCAAAATTTTTCTAATCATTTGGCTTCCTCTACGTTTACTCAATTTGAGTAAGTACGCACTTCAGTACCTAATTTATTGTCAGTAGAACCCGACGTACTAAACCTACTTTTTCCAATGTTGACTGACTAGGAAACAGTCTGCGAATTCACTTTGCAATTTACAAAAATCTTCCTCGAAAAGCACGTTTAATTGAGCGTAAGTTTTCTCATCTAGTGAGGGTACAGGTTTTGTAGCAGAGTTCTTTATACTGGCGATAATCTGGCCTGGTAAAACTCTCTTTAGAAACTTAGTGACTTTTTGTATATGCACGGGATTAACATGTTTTAGCACGCTAGCTGCTCCCCGCCACTGGTAAGATTTATTTTTAGTTTTTTCTGTTTCGCCTTGCTGCATATCAACAGGGGAAAGTGAGAGAAAAGTGAGCAATTGCTGAAACACGTCATCAGTATTCTTCACAAAATCTTCAAAGAACAAAACCCGAATCTGTGTTTTAGGAAATACTTCCGCTATTGCGCTTAATTGCTGATAGTAACACGAGCCATTAAAGTGAGGTGAAGTGGGCGATGAGATAGCCTCTAAAGGCTCACCTCTTTCTACACCGTTTCTAATATAGTGCCAATACGACGACCAGGCACGCTTTGCCGGATCTCTTACTAGATAAATAATCTTAGCAGATGGATCAACCTTAAAGAGTCGATTAGCAATGTCCACAGTTTCGGATGTTTCGGTATAAGATGTTGACGCATCAACTCTAACCGAGGACGTACTATCGAATAGTGCATCGTACTGTTGCAGGCTACTTTCATTTACTTCATGAATTGCGAAAGTATCAGGCTCTTTCCCTTTAGCGAGCGACACATCGGGGTGTAAATCAAGAAGATCTGCAAGTTTTGTAGTTCCCGACTTCGCAGCCCCAACAAGATACGTATACCTTGCCTTTCCATTTTGCATTTAAAAAGTCTCACTCGTTATAAATTGATGTACTCACATGCATCAATATGAAAGAATAATTTCAATATCATACAGTTGTATCTGGCTAAGTAAAATAAGGTTGAAGCATCTTCGTGTAATTTTTATCTGTCAGTTCGAATGTTGTAACTCGATAATGAATTCGTTCATCTAGTTTGAGCTAAACGTATTTTTCAACCGAGAAGGTGCAATGAGAGAAACCGTACTCCACTCCCTTAAATGGGTCGCTTTTGGTAAGGCTATAGGTCAATCTGTAAGATGGGTTACCACCATCTTTACCCTGCAATTTTTGTTTCCAGAAGATTATGCAGTAATAGCACTCTCAACATTTTTTATGGCGCTTTCATGGTCATTTAGCCGAGGCGGTATTGCCCCTGCGCTTATCAGAGAAAAAAATATCGATGACCACCTGGTAGGGGAGTTCTTCACTTTATCAATAATTGCACACTTTCTGCTCTTCATCCTTCTGCAAATACTCGCGGAGCCGTTAGCGACATTCTATGGAGACGCGAGACTTGAAGATGTTATAAGAGTCACCTCACTAACTTTTATCATTTCACTAATAGGTTTTATTCCAAGTACTCTGCTAAATAGAGAAATGCTGTTTAAAAAACTTGCTATGGTAGATGCCATTGCAGAGTCTACAGGAGCATTGGCCACCGTTACTTTGGCTTGGTTGGGTTATGGTTATTGGTCTATTGTATTTGGCGTGGTGCTCACAGAGATTCTTAAGCAAGTTGGATACTTATTCAGATCACCCTCTTGGATTTGGCCTAAAAAGTTTACTGAAAGAATTAAGAATACATACGAATTTGCGTGGCGCGCTGCTACTCAGTCAGCATTAGGCTATATCATTTTTAACGTAGATGTTGCTATCGCAGGCGTCTTTCTGAGCATTACTGAGTTAGGCATTTATCAATTCGCGGTAGTGTTGGCGATGATGCCCGCGGCTAAAGTACTGCCTATGCTCCGACAAATCGCGCTACCGGTATATGCAAAGATCCAAGATGAACCTGCATCGTTAGAATGGTATTTCCTCAAAACTCAGCGTATCAGCGCGTTGATTTTCGTTCCTGTATTCTGGGGGATGGGGGGAACTGCGTTTGTACTTATCCCAACTGTTTTTGGAGAAAAGTGGAGTGACGCTGCAATGGTCATAGCGGTTTATTGTATTTCTATGCCTATTAAAAGTTTACAGCAACTCTTCAGCCCACTTATGAAAGCGACCGGCCATATGAAGGTGGTTCTCTCCAATACGCTTCTGTATGGCCTTATTCTCATACCAAGCTTTTTTGTAGGCGCTCAATTTGGTGGGGTAGGTATCGCCATATCATGGTTAGCTGCTTTTGGTTTTGCCTTCTTTCTTGCGACTTACCGTTCTTGTAGAGCACTTAATATAAGTTTTAGGCACTACCTTGGCAGTATATATAAAGTGCACCTGTACGGTGGTGTTATGGCGGTAGCGTGTTTACTAATAGGGCACTATATTGACTTAGTCCATCCACTTATCACTTTGGCTATACAGGTGATAGCAGGAGCGCTCATCTATTTGGGCCACATCTGGATTTTCTCACGTGGATACTTAAAAGAACTAGTAGAGATGTTCAGAGGAAAAATAGCTAAAACGTAGGCAGTTTATGCAATTCTTTTGCATTTGGCGTGTTGTCTGTTCGGGTAGATTTCTTTTGGGGATAAGATGGAAAAATTTAGTGCTTACCCTCAATCATGAAAAATGGTTAGGCTTGGGTAGTTCACTACCCAAAAGCCTTACTTCCAAGTGATAGGGTGTGACTCTGTCTTTTGAGAGACACCGCGCGTTATCTGAATAGATATATCCGATATCCAGTTAGCGAAAAAGAGACATAATCTGTTTTGCTGAGTTATCCCACGTGTACTTGGAGATAGAATTCCTTATTTTTTCTTTGTTCCATGTAGACTTAGGCAAGGTCAGCAGTGCTTGGGTAACCGAGTGAGCGCATTGAGGGTTAATTAATATACCTCCCACCTCAGGTATAAGAACCTCTGAAATACCTCCGACATCTGTAGCGATAACTGGAGTTCCTGTTGCTAACGCTTCCATAATAACGTTTGGTACACCTTCTCTATAGCTAGGCAAAATAAGTGCGTCTGATTGATGAAGTTCTTTTACCAGTGACTGATGAGGGATAGCACCTAAAAATGTAACGGCCTTTGTGAGTGATTTAGCACTTACTATCTTCATTAGGGCGTCTCTGCTAGCGCCTTCACCAGCAATTCTTAGCGTCATGCGAGGGTTTTGATTGAGCGCTTCTTCAAAGCCTTCAACTAGTTCGAATACCCCTTTTGTAGCAATGAGTGAGCCGACAAATAAAAAGTGGTTAGATGGGGAAGAGAAAGGCTCTGTCTGTCTGAGCGCAAAAACGTCAAAATCAACCCCATTATAGATAACATGAGGATTTACATCTGGCACATGCTGCTTGACTGCATTCGCTAGAGCGACACTTTTAGTTGTGACTGCCGTACTCTTCCTAAATGCCCAGCACATCTGTCTCTTATGCAGGGGCTGTTGCATAAGAGCATTCACATCGCTACCTAAGCACTCGATTACTAATTTATATTTAAATAGCGCTTTGCCAAACGCCGCAACGACTGCCTCTGCATAGGCCCAACTTGCAATTACATTTTCACTTTTTGCTAACCAGATTAGTGGCTTCACACTGATAATCAGAGAAATTAGAAGAAAAAGCGGGTGAAAAGATGTGAGTATTTTGGGCACATAGAAAAAAGGAAACAAACAGAAGCCTTCGGGACTTCTATGGCCCTTCAACACGACTTGCTTGAACCATGTAAACCAAGGAACAGGCATGAGCACCCTCACGTTTGCATGCGCCTTTAGGTTGCGTATTTCCTCATAATTATACGTTGCCCGTGTGGGTTGCCAAGGAAGTGGATGTAGATTAGTAAAAAATAGAATACGCTTTTTCATTACTTATACGTGGCTTCATAGATGGCTGAAACATTATCGATTGCATAGCATTGTTTTGTGAATGCAAACGCATGGCGTCCATTTTGTTTTAACTTACTTCGATCTTCTATCAACGAAAGTAAAATTGAATACCAAGACTCAATATCATCAACAGAGTATACAAAGCCCGTGTGATTATTCTTTATCAAGAGAGGAATTTGTCCCACAGACGTTGATAGGGCCGGGATGCCTCTTGCCATGGCTTCAAGAAGAGACATGGGTAACCCTTCAGTTGTAGAGTTAATCAAGAGCAAATCTTGTTGGGCATAGATCTGGTCTTCATCCAAAACCTCACCGTGTAAAATTACAGAACTTTGTAATCCATACTTCTCAACTATCTGTACTATCTTCGACCTTTCAGGCCCATCACCAAAAATATTCAAGACAGCGTGATTACCAAGATTGCGGCGCCCAAACTCCTCTACAAGCTGAGTGATATTCTTCAACGGAACAAGTCGGCAGACTGTACATAAATGAAGTAGAGGTTGCTGTGCGATATCCTGTGGAATAGGGGGGCAGTAAACACCATTATTTACTACCGTTACCGTGTTTGAATTCCAGCCATAGCGCTTATTGATGCCAGACTTGATGCTCTCTGACACACCGAAAACTCTATTGATATAAAGTTGAGCAAGTGTGTGAGAACCCCTTACAAAGCTTATAGGCGGCTCGACTTCACCATGAATTGTGTAGATTACTCTCTTAGCCATCAGTACGGGAAAAATGGGAGCAAAAGCCTTTATCACGGCAGGAGAGTGAATGTGAATAGTACTGAAGGACAGTAGTGTTCGTACTGTCTTCATAAGTCGGACAAAAATGTTGCCCTTGATGTTTGTAACCCTTACTCCAAGGGCCTTGATATCGTGCTGAAATGCGTCACATTCGTTGCCAAAAGAAAGCACCTCTACATCAAGACCTTTTTCGGACTGCGCTTTGACCAGATTCTTTACGCATTTTTCCGCCCCACCTACTTTCAGGCTACTTACGCAATGTAATATACGCATTTTAGTACCTCTTTGCGTAGCTGAACATACGTTTTAGGTCGTCTGATGACATGCCTGGCGCTATTGGAAATCGGTGCAAGTCATAAGGATTTTGACTGGGCGAGGTATTTATTCCAGGTTGGAAATTAAATGCGAGCTTATATCCAGTGTTCTTCAATCCCTCAATCACTTTTTTGTTGTAGGTAGACTTGTTGCCAACTGGATAAGAGAATGCAGAAATATCGCATTTTAGCTTTGTCTCCAGCAGCGTCTTTGAATGGCTCAATTCGTAAAAAAGCTCGTCTGCGGATAGTTTTGTCAAAATGTCATGGTTGTGAGAATGGGCTCCAAGTTCCATACCTGCGTCTATCAGTGCTGCTAAGTGATGCCAGTCCATGAATTCTGCTGGAGGGTAGCCGTTTTGATGAAGTAATTCTTGTTCTAGCAAATTTATTTGTTGCTGAGCGGGTAATTGACAGCTTTTTATGGCTCGTAAAACATTCCGGATAAAACGCTCTTGGCAGTTTTCAAAAATGACTTCTTCTCGCCAGGCGTGCAAATGTAACTTATGAGGTTTGTGGTTTTTTATTAGATAAGCAACTTTATCCCACCAAGGGACCACGCTGTTCCCAATTAAGCCAGTAGCGATAAAAAAGCTAGCCTTAACATTATTTGCTTCCAAAACTGGCAATGCATCATTGAAATTATCGATATAACCATCGTCAAAAGTAAGACACATTAGCCTTGAAGAAGGTCTGATATCACTATCTAAAAGATCAGGTAACGTCTTTGGGTTTATGATGTCAAAGTGTTGTTTAAAAAATTTGATATGGCGGTCGAGTTCTTCAGAGGTGCATGAGTACACGCAAGGATCGAACGCAGTCTCACTACTATTTCCAATTCTATGAAAGTTAACACTGTACAGTCCGTTGGGAAGCGAGCGCCACGTAATTTCATCGAGGCCGAGTAGTCGACCTACTTTCATTTTAATTCTTGAAAACATGTTAAGAGAGCTTTTTAAAACTTGGAGCTGGAAGGAGATAATCCCTAAAATCGTTAGGGTTTCCTTCTTCTCCTGCTTCCGCAGCTTTTATTATGTTGTACATTTCACGAGCCGAAACGTAATGAAGTGCATAATCACGGCCGTCATTGTACTGCGTGGTCAAATGTCTGTGCATCTCTTTGATAGGATCGCCTAGCAACGTGTCCATATCGCCATCTTGCGCGCCATGAGTATGGACTTTAATGAAAATCCAATCCGGCTTGCCTTCGACATGAATACCTTCTTTAACCCAAAGGTCTACGCGATTAGGTGTGGGAGGAAATGTTTTTCTCACATCTGAATTTTCAATTTGTGGGAAAATGCCTTTCTTTCTCACTTTCCAGTTCAAACCTAATATTCCTTGAATAAGCAAAATATCACCCCACGCTTTACCGCCTTTAACTATCGCTTTGCCGGTTTCATATGATTTTGGCTTTTCAGGATCGTCTTTAGCGTAGTAAATGGTATTCAACATGGCAGGTTGTGATTCGTCTGGCGAGGGGAACGTAAAGTCTGCGTAGCAGCCAGTCTCTTTTAATACGATAAGTTCGTCGTTAACGCCACACCACTTTCCATGAGGGTGAGAGTTATCTAACACCCAATTACCGTGTATAAACGCATAAACTGGCTGACCTGTCTTGGGGTCGATACTCAACGCATTATGCTCTTCGTGAAGGCACTGTGCAAAGCCCGAAAGCGTGGCTCTTAGATTTTCACTAGTGTCGTTATCATGATGCAGATGAATCTCTATTTCACCGAATCCTTTGGCGCAAAGGTCTGAAATTTTGTCTAAATGTTCTTTTCGGTATTCTTCTTCAGGAAAGAAAAAACTGTGCTTAGGGTGATTGCCATCCGCATCCGTAAATTGGCTCGCCATCTTTGGGTAATCAACCATCCACCTATCAACGCGCTGCCTTTCAAGTTCAATATTATCTTTGTTCTTCCACTGGGGTTCGTAGTGGTCTACAAAGCAAAACATTACGTGTGTAGTGCCATTCACAGTAGGTTTGCTTGAAAATCGACTCTTCGTATAATTCCAAAGCCAACTTTGCATTTTTTTCTTCTTAACAATAATGCTAAACGCCACTGAAAATAGAATTAAAAATATCAGTAAAAACGCGATCATCTCGATGTCCTTTGCCATGTCGCTGTTAAATTAGTCGATAGAAAACGAATGAATCCTTTAAAGAGCGATATATTCATTGAAACAAAAAAGGTTATCAAACTAACTATTTTTCCAATTATGGGAGTATTCTTGAAGAGACTAAGCTCACCCATGACCCAAAATGCGTAAAAACCAGCCTGACAGGCTAGTAGCAACTCATATGTAGAGTTGGGATGCCAAATAAGAATAACATTAAGTATTAAAGCAATAATCATAAGGTGTGGGACAAACCAACGGATGACCTTATGACTTAAATATGAAAACCACCGCCACTTATAGCGAGGGTGAAGTAACCACTTTAAACGTGAGAGCGATTGGTAGTTACCAGCGCCAATGCGAATACGTCGACCAGCTTCTTCTTTAAGAGTAGGGGCGATTTCCTCAGAAGCTAGTGCTTCCTTGTTGTACACAACTTTGTAGTTATTTTTTGCGACGTTCATCACAATACAAAAATCATCTATGATGGTATTGTCTGGAAGAGGTTCGTATAGTGTGGTCCTTATCGCATAAATACCGCCGTTAGCACCTAGCAACGCGTCAATTTCAGACTCGTGAAACTTCAAAAATTGCTCATATTTCCAATATAGGTTGTCCTTGTTGTCACCTGAAAAAACATCAATTAAGTTGAGCTCACCACAAACCGCCCCCACTTGGTCTTCACGAAAAGGTGCAACAAGGTTCAATATCGCATCGTTTTCAAACATCGTATTCGCGTCTGAAAATACCGTAATCTCTGAAGTTACACGTGATAAAAGATCGTTTAGAACATTGATCTTGCCCCGATTCTCTTCAAAGCAAAAAACAGCAAGGCGTGGGTCGTCAAAACTATTAAGTATTGCATTTGTGTCGTCTGTACTACCGTCTGATGCAATTAGAAGACGAATTTTGTCATGGGGATATTCAAGAGATAGTAAGTTTTTAATGCGCTCTTCAATACATGCCTCTTCATTATAAGCGGAAATGACCACCGAAACTGAAGGCAAAGAATTGTCATTTTGCCTGACAACGAAGGTTTGGTTGTCCTTTTTAGAAAGTAAGCGACTAAGGGAGAATAGGATAACGGGATATAGCAAATAGCTGTAAACAATAAGAAAGCTAGCTACCCAAAAAAAGAATTCAATGTACTTCATATTATTTACTTAACAGTTGCTGGGATCCCTAATGCAGTAGAGTTTGAAGGGATATCCTTGACTACTACAGCATTTGCGCCAATTTTCACATCAGTTCCAATACTGATACCGCCGAAAGCTTTAGCGCCGGCTCCAAAAAAAATATTATCCCCCAGAGTTGGAGACTTTCCTTTTTCATCACCAATTACCACGCCACTTTCAAGCGTTATATTTTTACCCCCAACGACCTTTGAGTTAACTACAACCCCTATGGGGTGCATAATCACGAATCCTGGGCCAAAGTTTGCGTTCACGCCTATCACGCAACCATTGTATACTCGGTTGATGTGAGACAGAATTAATGCAAAAGGAGAGAGTAATTTCGATTGCGCGCAACGAAAAGCTAATCTATACAAAATATTAGCGCTCGTGCCATCAGTAAGCAAAGTGCGGAACGTTGATATACTCGCACCATCGTTCAGAAATATCTGCTTTTTTTGCTTTATGTCCGATTTGATAAGTTTTATTGTCTCAGACATTCTTAGTCTTCTTTGCTATCTTCTAATATTTGTTTGACTTTTTTGAACATATATTTCTGAAGCGGGTTTTTATTTCCCCAAGGACGCCAAGTTTTAATTAGATTATTTCTATAAGCATCGAAGTGCAGTCCTCTAGGAGCACAAACGACCTCTCCACGACCTAACAGTAGTTTTAATACATTGGTACAGAGAACCCCCGCGGCCAATGAAATCCCCATGCAGGTGGAAGGGACTTTCTTTTTCATGAAGTTGACAGAGGAGTTCTTAACTAAATAATGTCGCTGTTGAACTGACGGCGAAACGCCAATCACAAACCGTACAATATTATTTTCAAAATACTCTTCTTTTTCCTGTTCACTAGCATTCGAAGGAGCATCAACCATAGCAAAATAGTCATCAAAAGACATTTCACCCGGTTTGAAGCACAACATTGCTGTGCCCATTCCCATCGGGGCTGCAGTTATAGTAGGAATCCCCAATTCGTAGCAGCGTCGGAAAACCTGCCTGCGGATTTCGAGTGCAAATATATCTAAGCTATCTATGTAAACATCCACACCATCAAGAAATTCGTCAAGGTTTTCGAGAGTTATACCGCTCTTAAAATTCCTAATTGTCGCTTCTGGATTAATATCCTTCAGGGTGTTTTCCATCACCTCAGATTTTTCTTTACCGATTGTTGAAACAAACGCACCAGCTTGGCGGTTGAAATTGGCATAGTCGTAAGCGTCAAGATCTGAGATGTTAAAATTGCCTATCCCCATACGAGCACAAACAATGGCGTGGTCGCCACCAACACCGCCCAAGCCACCAATGGCAACCTTGCTATTTTTGAGTTTTAGTTGTTCTTCTTCCGTTACCCAACCAATATTCCTTGAGAAAGCATCATTGTAGTCAAACATAATTGTCGAGCCCCAGGTTATTCCTAAAGTTGGAATTGTTGTTTCACTTGATTGAGCTGCGTTTCTTGCGCAGCGGTTACTGGAATAATAGTCGACGCTACTCGTTGTGCATCAATTTTTCTTCCGCCCCTCGCTAAAGCTCTAACGTATTCTATGCCGATAGAGACATTTTCTTTACTTATCACGAATGCTTCCTTTGCTTTCTCTATTGCAGCTTCGTGTTTTGATAAAGAGGAGAGTACAGCTCCGTAAGTGGATAAGATGTTGGGGTTGTTTGGAACGAGCTCGTTAGCTCTCTCAATGAGCTTTAAAGCTTTAGATGGTGAACCATTTTGATTAAGCAACCAAGCAAGGTTGTTTAACACGAGTGGGCTCTCTTTCTTCACGTTATCAACAAGATACGTATACTGTTCGATTGCAAGTACTGATTCACGCTCAAGAAGATAATTGGCAAAGAGAAGACGGACTTTGTTGTCACTTTGCGCTCTCTCAAGGTGTGCTTTTGCAAAGCTAAGTATCTTTTCGTGCTGCTCTAACTGCACATATGAAGTAAGTAGCAGCAGTGCTAACTCACTAGATGGCGCGTCTTCGTACAACGGCTCTAGTGTGGATATTGCAGACTGGTAATTACCTTCAGTAATAGCTAAGCGTCCTTTTACTACCTGACCAATTAACGACTTTTTCGCTTCGTCAGGAAGTGCGTTATAAGCTTTACTTGCGTCTTTGTTTTTGCCTTGAAGTAACTTTAACCTAGCAGCCAGCAGCTCAATGGTTGTATTCTTACCAAGGTTTCTGCGCGCTTCCTCGATAACCTGTTCCGCCTTGAGGTAGTCACGTTCAATTTCTTCAATTTGTATACTCTGTACAAACGAATTTTGAGAAGGCTCCAGTTTTCTCCATTCAGTGAATGCCTTTCGCGCATCCTTGTAATTAGACTGTTTTGCATAGGCATTACCCAGCAACATCCAATATTTAGGGGTATCTTTTAGCTTTTGTTGATTTTCCGAAAGGTAATCCACTACAGTTTTGAATTGATTATCTAAAGAAAGCGCAGCGGCATAAAGGAGAGCGTATTTTGGTTCTTTCGATTTCCCTTGAGCTTCTTTCAATTGTTTAATGGCTGGTTTGATATTTCCTAAGCGCTGAGCCACTTGGAAAGAGCGTATTAACAGGCGAGTGCTCAAAGGATAGTTATCAATAGCACTTGAAAGCTGTTTCGATGCTTTTTCAAGCTCTCCATTTTTTATTGACTGCTCTATGAAAAATAGGGCCGCTTCAAGGTTTTTGGGGTCTATATCTTTTAGTTTTTGATAGGTTTGTTGTGCAGACTCAATGTCTCCGGCTGTCTGTTGAACAAAACCTGTTGCATTCAATCGCTCAATTTTATTCTCTTCACCTGTTAAGCGCGAATCTATAAGCTCGTACGCTTTGTCGTAGGCCTTATTTTCAACATAGGCCACTAATAGCAGGTAGAAACTGTTTTCAGATTCAGGTGATATATCTAGGTTTCGCTCTAGCTCGGAAAGACCTTCCTTGCCAGTAATAAGTTTCAACAAACCGATATTTTGAAGCATCTTGGAGTCCGAAATTTGGTCCGACTCAATTTTGCCAATCAAGCGTTTTGCCTCGTCAAGCTCGTTCTTTTGAACAAGTAATCTGGATGTTTCAACGATGTACAATAGATCGTCCTGTCCAAGATCAGACATTGTATTAATTGTATCAATACCGTCCTGAACGTAGCCTAATTTCAGTTGAATGCTCGTATAAAGTCTTTTGGCGTAATGATCTTTAGGCAATGTGTCAATGATGACTGAAAGGTTCTGATATGCCTGCTCAAAATTTCCCAGTTGATAATGAGATATGGCGGAAAATAACCGAGTAATTTGGTTTGAGCGTCCATTTTTTATTGCTTTATCTAGGTAAAGAATTGCGCCCTCATAGTCCTTTTCAGAAACCAACAAGGTACCCTTTAACTGGTTAAAATAGGGCTGCTCAGAACTCAGACGTAAAAGTTGTTCAACAACAGGTTTTGCTTCTTCGAATTCACCAGCGTTTATTAAAACCGTTGCTAGTTGGGTTTTTACCTTATAATCAGCGGGCCTTAAAGAAAGCAATTTTTTACTGGTATCAATAGCACTCGACCAATCATTAACAAAGTTTTCTAGGGTAAATTTTAACTGAAGCGCAAGCGGCGAGTCTTCTATTTGTGCTGCATTGTCAACCAATACCTTTAAAGCTGCAGCAGGCTTCTCTCTTATCGTAGCGTTGTAAGCTCTCGCAAGAGATGCAATATCTTCAAAAGGTGAAGCCTCTAACTTTTCAAATGCTGATATCGCACTTGTCGGGCTTTGTGCTCGAAACAGAGCAATTGCTTGGTATATTTCTAACTTATCTTTAGTTTGGCCTTCGTTATCAACACTAAGGTCTTTGATGCTCTCGTATTCTTCAAGCCAAAGATGGGTCTCTGCTAATGCGACTTTGCTTTCATCGCTTAATACGCTCTGTGCGCGTAGTAATTCTTTTTGCGCTGCAAGGTATAGGCCTTGTTGGAGATATGTTAAACCTAACATTTCTCTTGCCTTTAAAAGCGAAGGGTCGTCTTTTATTACATTTTTGAGGGTAACTGACGCTTCTTGTAATTGCCCTTTTTCAAGCATTAATTCTGCGTCAGCCAGACGCTTTTCTGGAGAGTTGTCGCTACACGCAGACAACAAGCATAACAGCATGGCTACTGACAATTTAGAATAATTTTTCACATTAGCTTCCTTATTGCTTAACCTAGCTAAGGTAACGTATTCCAGATAATTTACAAGCTATTCAAGGACTTTTTCTAAGGCAATTCTGTATCACTCTGACAAGAAAAGAGCAAAAAAAAAGCTGCCTATTTAAGGCAGCTCTTTAAGTCTTTTGCTTGTATCCGTGTCAATATTATTTTCTACGACGACGTGAGAAACCGAACATGCTGATAAGGCCTAGGCTCAAAACTGCAACTGTTGATGGCTCAGGTACACGGAACTCTACAGTAACAGCGTGGTTATCGCTGATAAGCACTGTGTCACCATCTGAGTCGATTGGGTTAGCGATGTTATCTGCTAACTCACCAACAGTAACTGTTTGTGAAGCATAAAGTAGGATGTCAGTTAGCGTTGCAGTAATGTAATCTTGGAAAGATACGAAGTTACCTGAACTGTCTTGGAAGTAGAAAACTTCTTGACCAGCTGGAGTAAGGCTAACTTCAGTAATTAGCGACTCGATAACTTGCTCACCAAGGTTAATTGAGCTTGTGCTGAACTCGCTTTGTACTAACAACTCTGCACTACCATTATCAACAGTAACAACATCAGGAGTAAAGAAGTCATAGCTGTACTGATAAGAGTAGATATCTAGAACACCGCCAGTGTAAGTAACAGAGTCACCACCTGGGTTAAGGATACCGTCTAATTCGAAATCAAATGTAAGTGCAGTAACTACGACAGTAGGGAGAGTTGAACCGTCCACGCCAAGATTGTTTGGCTCAGGGTCGTAAGTAAACGTGTTCGCAATAGCGCCATCGTCAGAAAGCACAAGGTCAGACAGATCAGTAAATCCAGCCATTGAACCGTTAAAGGTATAGCCGATTAGGCCAATACCACCGCGAGACACAATTTCGCCAGTCGCTGTATTTACTTCAGAAACTGAGTCGTATTGAAGACCTAAACCATCGATTGCACCGCGAGGGTTAACTACTGAATCGTCAGATAAGTCTAAGTAAAAAGGTGTCGCTGCTGCTTGTCCACTAAGCGCTAAACCAGCAGCCATCATTGTTGTAAGAAGTAACTTTTTCATTTCCGCTCTCCGTTATGTTTGCAGCGATTTCTTGAAGTCACTTGTTTAAAGCACTATGCGTGCCAACTTTTAAGTTGTTGATAAGTAATGAAAATTAATTATTCCATTTTCGCGGTGTAAATTATGCTGACAGCTCAAAGTCATAGTTGCGAAAGAGCTCAACGGCATCATCCTTGTTGTGATCTTAATGTATGTTTTATGTTTTTATACATTATTGAAAACCCTTTAGGGAGGTTTTTGTGAAGCATTTCCGGCGTGATGTGATAGGCAGCCCTCTTACCATGGTAATCTACGATCGGTCCAATCTGTTCAAAGCGTATTCCTATAAAACGCATTGACCGAGCAAGCCTTGGCTCCATCATTACATAGTTATGTTTAACACCTGAGTTAACTGAGACTGCTGCGGCGGCAAGATATAGTCCTATCGCAATGAAAGGGAAGCAACGTAACTCTGTTTCAGAATAACTCTCTGGATTGATAGCACCAATTGCAGCACCATCGAATTTATCCATCTGTCTTCGACGGAACTCATTTGGTACTGCAAGTCGAGAAATTTCACAAATCTCATGGCGGGGGAAGTTTCTAGGATCTAGTGCGCTATTTGTAATCGAATCACTACAGTACTTTTCTATAGGAAGAAGTTGATCTTCCGTATTGGGGCGAACCATTCGAACAGTACCCGCGAATCTCTGGTTTTGTACATGTTCGATTAAACAACACACCGAATAAGCATCGAATTCATCACTTTCTATTTCTAAAGGATTAGGTGGTTCAAAACCTTCTTCTGTACAATATACTTGATACCTAATTTTGAATGATTCATTTTTCAGAGCCTCGTCATGCGCAATCTTTGGCACTAAGTAAGTAGAAAAGTGGTGAGATATCTCTTTAACTTCTTGTAGTTTTTGATATCCCTTAAGTGCTTTAGTTACTCGACTATTGGCACCAAAAATATTCTGTACCTTTTGTACCAACTTTCCTTTTTGCATAACACTTTCTACCTGTCTTAAAGACTACGACCATTGATGCTGTTTAGGCAATGATGTTTTTATATTGTATTCAGCTAGAGTAAGTATAGTTTGTAAATATACGTTCATGTACGTATTATTTTTTTTCGGCTCTCTAGCGCTTCATGAGCAACAATACCTCGTTGCAAGTTCTTATTTTTATAACAATATACTTCTATATGCTTACACAAAATAGCTCTAAAACAATATGTTCAGTGATTTTTCTTTTAATTTATACAGTTTTAAAGGCCCCAGTGTTTGCGGAAGATCTAGTATCTCTCACTAAACGCGTTACAGCGTCTACCGTTGCCATCGCACTTCACAGTCCTATTAAAAGCAATGCCCCTTCAATAAAAGGAACTGGCTTTGTGGTACACGATGGACACTTTGTTGTTACAAATTACCACGTTGTTGAGCAAGAATTGGATCCTACAATAGTAGAATATTATGTAGCGATGCTGCCTACTGACGGGGGCTTTTCTTTCCAAAAACTTCAATTAATGGAAATTGATATAGAACACGACCTGGCGCTCTTCGCCACAAGTGAGGCGATGTCTCCTCTTGTTCTAGCAGACGAGGACTTGCAACCAGCGGGCACTGACATTGCCATATTTGGTTATCCCCTTGGCGCAGCCCTTGGTTTGTATCCTGCCGTTCACAGGGGAATAATCGCTGCGTTAACGCCCGACTTTATGCCTGCCAATGACGCTAGAGCACTAACAAGTAACCAACTGAGGCGTTTAAAAAATCCAGAACTAATTTATCAATTAGACATAACCGCTTTTCCCGGCAATTCAGGCAGTCCTGTGGTAAACCAAAAAACTGGCGAGATTATTGCTGTAATAAATAAAGTGTATGTTAGAGACGGTAAAGAAAGTGCTCTCACTAACCCTTCAGGTATTTCCTACGCAATACCTGTAAAACACGTTATCGCTTTATTAAATCGTGCTTTATCGAAAGTGGAAAGTAATTGAACAGGAATAGTAAATGAAAATCTTAGTCACCGGAGCAGCTGGTTTTATTGGTGCGGCTGTATCGCAATACCTTATCAATCGTGGTGACCAAGTTGTCGGGATTGACAACATTAACGATTATTACGATATAAATTTAAAGCACGCCCGCCTAAACGAGATTAAGTCATCGACTGCTGCTGATTTATTTTCATTCGTTGAGATGGGGGTTGAAGAGCGCGACAAAATGGCTGCGCTTTTCGAAGAACACAAGTTCGATAGGGTAGTCCATTTAGCTGCCCAAGCAGGCGTGCGTTATTCTCTTGAAAATCCTAACGCTTACGTCGACTCAAATATTGTTGGTTTTGTGAATATTCTGGAAGGATGTCGCCATAATAAAGTCGAGCATTTGGTGTATGCGTCATCTAGCTCAGTCTACGGTGCGAATGAAACAATGCCGTTTTCAGAGCAGCACAACGTAGATCACCAAGTTAGCCTGTATGCCGCTTCTAAAAAAGCGAACGAGTTAATGGCGCATACTTACAGCCATTTGTATAACTTGCCTACAACTGGGCTACGCTTTTTCACTGTTTATGGCCCTTGGGGGCGTCCAGACATGGCACTATTCAAGTTCACCAAAGCTATTTTGGAAGGGAAAACAATTCAGGTATACAACTACGGAAACCACCGTCGTGATTTCACCTATATAGACGATATCGTTGAAGGCGTAATTCGCTCATTGGATAATGTGGCTAAACCTAACGAGAGCTGGGACGGTAGCAATCCAGACCCAAGCACAAGTAAAGCACCATATAAGGTATATAACATTGGCGCGCAAACGCCCGTACACCTTTTGAAGTTTATAGAAACTCTTGAAAGCGCTCTGGGAATAGAGGCGAAAAAAGAACTTCTTCCCATTCAGCCGGGCGATGTGCCCGACACCTATGCCGATGTTTCATCATTAGTGGCGGATACTGGCTATCAACCTTCTACAAATGTAGAAACGGGTGTTAAAGCATTTGTTGATTGGTACCGCAATTTTTATAACGTTTAACCGTTCGTCCCTCACAGAGGTCTTCTAGGGGACTTCAATTGCACTGCCTCTCATAAATCCCGCACACTTTTTGGGCAAGAACTCTTTCGTGGTTGAATAACCAAGTTCAAAAAGTGTGTTTTTAATCTCAGGTGACAGCGAAAAATCAACCGCAGATATTTCACCAGTATTCACCACTACCGTATTATGCCAATACTTTGCATTTACATACTCTCTGGATATTGCGGTCATAAACGTGCGAATAAGCATACTTACGTACTGAGGTAATTGAAGTAAGTTTTTCTTAATGGCTTTACGCTTTTGCTCAGTACTTTGCAGCCTGAAGCATATTGACGGTGTGCCATCGCCGCGCCAATCTTCAAAAAGTGCATCCTCAGACAATATTGCGCCGTCCACTAACAAATGCTCTTTAAATGGTTTAAATGAGAAGATGAGTGGTATCGACATAGAGTAACGTACCGCTTCAGAAACCCTCATATCAGGAGCCGTTTGCTTATTGAATAGAACTGGCCCACCGCCGTTTACGTCTGTAGCAAGTATGTGTAGGTCAAGGGGGAGGTCGCTAAACACTGCACCTTCTAGCTGATCGTCAATCCACCGTTGAAATACATCGCCAGACGATAATCCACCCTCACGAAGTAACCGTACGAGGGAGAATTCAGTAAACTGCTTGAAATCTGTGACCAGAGCCAGCTCTCGCATTTGTTCTACACTATAACCTTTGGCGTACAGCGATGCGATAATGGAGCCGCCCGAGACACCCACCAATGTGTCGAAACTCACCTTCATATCGTGCAGCGCCTTTATAATACCGATATGAGCGCTCAGGCGCGTTCCCCCACCAGAAAAGATAGGCACAATTTGTGTGAAATCAGGCTGTAAGAGGTTATTCGGGATTGTGGCCGAAGCTATCTGCATATGCATACTCCAAACTAGCGAGGCTATCCGTTCTCTGTCTACTTCATGTGGACAACAAAACACAGTACCTCGTAGTAAAAGCGTAGTTGACTGAAAGACTATCAGCAAAATATGCGGGGGAGATATGCAATATCTTTAGTCTAAGCTGTTGCTATTTAGCTACATAATGTAATGCGAGGCTGTTTTATAACAGTAAATTGGAACGAGGATATAGAAATCGATTAGCTTTGGATAAGCCTTAGCAGCAGGCATAAAAAAGCTCACTTCTGACCTATTTCAGGAGTGAGCTTCTTATTCTAAAAGTTTGCTGGACTAAAAATTGACTAAACTCTTTCACATGCGCTATTGCAGAGAGTTGAGCTTACAATTTTCAATTTCCAGCTTTCGATTTCTGTATTAGCTCGCTGCAAGCTTTGCCTTCATCTCACGTCTTCGAGCGTGTAGTAAAGGTTCAGTGTAACCGCTAGGCTGCTCTTTACCTTTAAAGATAAGGTCGCTCGCGGCCAAAAAGCCAATTGAGCTGTCTAAATCAGGTGCCATCGGGATATATTCAGGGTCGCCGGCATTTTGCTCATCTACCAGAGTCGCCATACGAGCCAAAGACTCTTTCACTTGATCGACACTTACAATACCGTGCTCAAGCCAGTTAGCGATGTGCTGAGATGAAATACGTAACGTCGCGCGGTCTTCCATCAAGCCTACATTGTTGATGTCAGGAACTTTCGAACAGCCTACGCCTTGGTGAACCCAACGAACTACGTAGCCCAAGATACCTTGAACGTTGTTATCAATCTCACGCTTTATGATTTCACGTGTTAGCGTAGAAGCATCCTCCAAAAGTGGAATGGTCAAAATATCGGAAAGACCATCGAAGTTTTGATCTAACGACTTTTGAACGTCAAATACATTTACATCGTGATAATGAAGCGCATGTAGTGTCGCAGCAGTAGGAGAGGGTACCCAGGCAGTATTCGCGCCGGCCTTCGGGTGGCCGATTTTAGTACTCATCATATTTTGCATTTCATCAGGTATAGGCCACATGCCTTTACCGATTTGTGCTCTGCCTGAAAGGCCACAACGAAGGCCTACGGCAACGTTGGCAGTTTCATAAGCCTTGATCCACGCCATTGATTTAAGCGCGGCTTTTTCTGCGAAAGGCCCTGCAAGCATTGAGGTATGAATTTCGTCACCAGTTCTGTCTAAGAAACCCGTGTTAATGAACACGACGCGTGAAGTAGCCTCGGCAATACAAGCTTGTAGATTGATACTCGTACGGCGCTCTTCATCCATTATGCCCATTTTAAGGGTGTTGGCTGGAACATCGATAATCGCTTCGATAGCACCAAACAACGCGTTAGAGAATGCAACTTCTTCTGGCCCGTGCATTTTAGGTTTAACAATATAAATACTACCTTCGCGGCTGTTTTTAAATTTGCTGTTTCCTAATAGATCATGCTTTGCAATAAGAGAAGTGACTAAACCGTCCATGATGCCTTCAGGTACTTCTTCACCGTCGAAGAGCATGGCATTGTTGGTCATAAGGTGACCCACATTCCTAACAAACATAAGGCTGCGACCAGAAAGTACTAGTTTGCCGTCTTTTAGTTCGTCTTGTGAAGCGTGTTTAGACGGCTGATAGCTTCTATCTTCATGCATAGCACGAACTAACTGTTTACCACCTTTTGTCATTTCAATGCTTAGCGTGCCTTTCATCAAGCCAAGCCAATTGCTATACACCAAGGTTTTGTCTTCAGCGTCAACAGCGGCAACGGAATCTTCGCAATCCATAATGGTAGTCAGTGCTGCTTCAACCAATACGTCTTTTACGTTTGCGGCATCGCTTTCGCCAATCGGGTGGGTCGGGTCTAGTTGAATTTCAAAGTGTAGACCGTTGTGGGCGAAAAGCAGACTAGAAGGGGCGCTAATATCGCCTTGATATCCTTGCCATTGCTCCGTATTTGCTAAAGTAGTCTCATCGCCGTCAGCAAGAGTAATCGCCAATTTACCAGATTCAATCTTATATTCAGTAACGTCAGCGTGGCTGCCTTTTGCTAGCGGTATCATGCTATCTAAGTAGCTTTTCGCTTTAGCTACAACTTTAGCGCCGCGTACAGGGTTATAGCTTTTTCCTGCCTCTGCGCCACCTTCATTACTGATAACGTCAGTGCCGTATAGTGCATCATAAAGGCTTCCCCATCGTGCGTTTACAGCGTTGAGCGCGTAGCGAGCGTTATTAATTGGCACCACTAACTGAGGGCCTGCCATAGTCGCAATCTCTGCGTCTACATTTTGTGTTTGTGCGCTTACTTGTGATGGCTGCTCAACAAGGTAACCAATGCTTCTAAGAAAGTCGGTATATTCGTTACCAATTACCGGGTTGCCGGCTTTGTGATAATCGTCGATAGCGCGCTGAAGCTGCTCCCGCTTTTCTAATAATGCGCGATTTTGAGGAATGAATTTTTCAAAGAGGGTTTCTGCACCTTGCCAAAAGGTGTCTTTATCTACGCCTGTACCAGGAAGTGCCTGTTCATTAATAAAGTTATCGAGCTGTTCGGCAACCTGTAGTCGGCCTCTAGTAATATATCCTTGCATAACTACCTCTATACATTTATCTGTTAACCCAGTGTAGTGTGTATAGAGATAGTTTTTTAATTTATGGTTTGTATTTTTGCCATATTTTTTGTGAATGTTTAGCCCGCGTTCATTTCACTAGCTACATCGCTGATCAACCGGCGCAACCAAATATGTCCTGCGTCGTGGTGAAGTAGAGCACTCCACGCCATTTTTAGCGCAATCGGTGGAATGTCGAAAGGTGGCTCTTTAATCACCACATCTGGGTCGTGCTTAAACAAACGGGCAGCCTTACTAGGTAAGGTGGCAATAAGCTTCTGCTTTTTCGCAATCTGAAGCGCTGCATGGTAGTGGCGAGTAAACACGCGTATTGCACGCTGCTTTCCAATTTTGGTTAGCTCAGCGTCAACCCAACCCAACTTTTGCACTTCATTCGGGTCAATACCTACGCCCACACCAAACCCAGTTTTACTCACCCAAATATGCTGGGCACTCAAGTAGCCTTCTAGGTTACATTTTTCTACTAGCGGATGGTCGGAACTCATAACGCAGCTAAAGGTGTCATACCAGATAACTTTTTGGTGAAACGACAAAGGCAGTTCATCGAAGCGGTTAATAGCCATATCAACCTTACCTTGCTCTACATCGTGAAAGGTCACGTCACTTGGCGTAATAAGGTCAAGCGTAATATTGGGCGCTAAATCGGCCAGTCTTCCAACGAGTTCAAGTAACAAGGTACTCTCTGCATAGTCACTGGTCATGATGCGGAAGGTTCTATCGCTGGTTAGCGGGTCGAAGTCTGTTTCAGGCTGAATAGAGCTTTCTAATCGGCTGAGTACATCGCGAATAATGGGTTGTAGTTCAAGCGCGCGCTTAGTGGGGGTCATCCCATCGCTGGTGCGAACTAATAACGGATCTTTGAACAGATCGCGAAGGCGCTTTAGGCCGTTACTCATTGCAGGCTGAGTAATACTTAGCTGATTAGCAGCTTTTGTTACACTACCTTCGCGTAACAGCACATCTAAATAAACCAATAAATTCAGGTCGACCTTCGCTATATTCATTATTCTAATGCTCTTTTTAAACCTAATTAAACACAGCTATTATAAAGCTTTTTTATTTCAATGTCAGATAAGCGTTTAGTCTTAACTTACCTAGGTTTACCTCGATAAGTCATTGAATATTATATGTTATATGAGTTTTTTATGGGTTTTAGAAAAATATGGGTTTCTTTATTTTTTGAAACAAGCATAAATGCAGTGAATAGCATGCACAAAAAAGGGCACCCGAAGGTGCCCTGTAGGAAAGGTTGGGATACTTTCCGTTTAACTCATTGCCTGTTCGTGTTACACATCAAACTGGTTCATGGTGTTGTCTTCACCAGATGCTTTAAGTGCACCTTCACCAGAGAAGTACTCTTTGTGCGTATCACCTAGATCAGAACCTGCCATCGCTTGGTGCTTAACACACGCTAGGCCCTGGCGAATCTCTTGACGCTGAACACCGCGTACATAAGCAAGCATACCTTCTTCACCGAAGTAACCTTTAGCAAGGTTGTCAGTAGACAGTGCTGCAGTATGATAAGTCGGTAGAGTGATAAGGTGGTGGAAGATACCTGCTTCACGCGCTGCATCAGCCTGGAAGCTCTTAATCTTCTCGTCTGCCGCTGCTGCAAGTTCGCTGTCATCATAGTCAGCAGACATAAGTTTCGCGCGGTCATATCCAGAAACATCTTTACCTTCTTCGCTCCAAGCATCAAATACTTGCTGACGGAAGTTAAGTGTCCAGTTAAATGATGGAGAGTTGTTGTATACCAGCTTAGCATTTGGTACTTGTTCGCGAATAGCGTTAACCATTTCAGCAATTTGACCTACGTGAGGCTTTTCAGTCTCAATCCATAGCAAGTCAGCACCGTGTTTAAGCGACGTTACACAGTCAAGTACTACACGGTCAAAACCTGTGTTCTCTTTAAAGCGGAACAGACCGTTTGGTAAGCGCTCAGGTTTAACCAGCTTGCCACCTTGCTTAAGCACTAAGTCACCTTCACTTAGGTCTTCAACACCTGCAACTTCAGTCGTTTTAAGGAACGCGTTGTACTGGGCAGCCAGGTCACCTTCTGATGTAGATACTGGGATCTTCTGAGTCAGACCAGCACCTAGTGAGTCAGTACGTGCAACAATTACACCTTCATCAACACCTAGTTCAAGGAATGCATAGCGTACTGCATTGATCTTCGCTAGGAAGTCTTCGTGAGGCACGGTTACTTTACCGTCTTGGTGACCACATTGCTTCGCGTCTGATACTTGGTTTTCAATTTGGATACAGCATGCACCGGCTTCAATCATTTGCTTTGCAAGTAGGTACGTTGCTTCTTCGTTACCGAAGCCAGCGTCGATGTCTGCGATAATTGGAACTACGTGAGTCTCGTAGTTATCGATTTCAGCTTGAATAGCAGCAACATCACCGCCATTTTTCTTAGCGTCATCTAGCTTGTGGAAAAGGTCGCCCAATTCACGCGCATCTGCTTGACGAAGGAAAGTGTAAAGCTCTTCAATAAGTGCAGAAACTGACGTTTTTTCATGCATTGATTGGTCTGGAAGAGGACCGAATTCAGAGCGAAGTGCCGCTACCATCCAGCCTGAAAGGTAAAGGTAGCTTTTATTCGTTGTGCCTTGATGCTTTTTAACTGAAAGCATTTTTTGCTGGCCTATGAAGCCATGCCAGCAACCTAGCGACTGTGTGTACTGAGACGAATCTGCGTCGTATTCAGCCATGTCTTTGCGCATGATACTTGCTGTATAACGAGCAATATCTAAACCAGTTTTAAAACGGTTCTGAACCTTCATGCGTGCAGCGAATTCTGGGTTGATACCTTCCCAAGTTCCGTTTTGTGCTGCCTTTAATGTGGCGAAGTTATCAATGTCTTGTTGATATTGCGACATGAGCGTCTCTCCCGACTATAATTAAAATACTTAACGTTGTTTGTGTTTACGCTGTAGGGCGTTCCCGTTGATTCCATTTCATCCTAGTGCCGGATTTGGAATAATAGAAATATATATTTTGCATTGCGGTCATTTATTTTGTGAATGTTTGGTTCTGGCGTATGCTTGAACTATCCTCTGTGAGAGAGAGGTATTCGCTCACTTTACATTGGTTGTTTGATGTTAGGGGGGAAGTTACGAAGTGAAGGGGGCTTCGACATTAGGCACGAAGTCTTACAGGCGCTGGTTATTTCGTCTGTCTATTAGCTAAAAGGGTAATAGCTTTGCCACTGTGGGCAAGGTAAATTTAGGTCTAAAACATCATGCTAGACGAATTGGCCTTGAAGTGTTCGCCATATTCACTACAGCTTGTTGATTATAATATGAAAAGTGGGTGTTATGAGTAGCAGTGTATTGTCGTCGGTTGACCAAAGAACCAAGCTTGTGGGCGAGAACAGGCTTGAGCTTTTGATGTTTCAGCTTGGAACGCGACACATTTTCGCAATGAACGTCTTCAAGATAAAAGAAGTCATAAACGTACCCAAGCTCAATATAATGCCTGGCTCACATCACAACCTTAAAGGTGTGATGAATTATCGCGGAAGTTCCATCCCAATTATCGATTTGCGTCAGGCAATAAAAATGCGCGGTGCAGCCACACAGGCAACAGCGAAGAATGTCATTATCACTGAATACAACAGAAGTGTGCAGGGCTTTATTATTGGTGAAGTGAAAAACATCGTAAATACCTCTTGGGGAACTATTCAGCCACCCCCGAGCGGAATTGGAAAATCCAATTATTTAACCGCCATAACTCAGGTGAATGTTGAGGGTAAACAAGAGCTGGTAGAAATCATCGACGTCGAAAAAGTACTCGCGGAAATTATCGATTACGACACCTCAATCTCTGAAGAAGTCTTAGATAAAGAGATTGTTAATCACTTTTTGGGCAAAAAGGTCCTGATCGTGGACGATTCAAGCACAGCCAGAAAGCAAATTAAAGACACTCTAGAGCAGCTGGGCATAAGCATCATTGAACGTAAAAATGGTGCTGAAGCGTTAGCGCTGCTTAAACATTGGGCTGATCAAGGTAAAAATCCTACCGACGAGATTCTGCTCATGTTTACTGATGCAGAGATGCCAGAAATGGATGGTTATCGTCTTACTTCAGAAGTGCGCAACGACCCCCGCATGAGCAATTTATTTATAGCACTTAATACGTCGCTAAGCGGAAGCTTTAATGATGCCATGGTAGAAAAGGTAGGGTGTGACAGATTTATCTCAAAATTTCAGCCAGACATGCTGGTGGATGTTGCTCAACAGCGTATGCGTGAATACCTTAAGGCACAGAACAAGTAAGTCTCCCCATTCAGTAAGTTACCTATTCAACGAGATGACGACCTAGTCATCTCACCCCCTAGTTATTTTATCCAAAAGCTTTGAGCATCTTGCCTGCCTGTTTTACACTATTGCATCTTATCGCTTTGCTAACACCTTTATGATCACCAAAGAATCATTCGCGATAGTGTCGATTTTGTAGTATCTGCGGGTAAAAATCCCAGTGGATACCTTTACTTACTCAGGGAAGTTTAAATGATTAAACAATTTGTTCGCACATCATTAGTAAGTTGTGCGTCTATTGCTGTTCTTGCGGGTTGTGGTATCACTGAATCTACAACCGAATCAGCAAGTGTAAACGGTACCAAAACTCAAAGCGTGCCGAAAAATATTATTATGGTTGTTGCCGACGGTATGGGGCCAGCTTACACCACGGCATATCGCAACTATGTAGATGACCCGTCAACACCGAAAATAGAGCCTGTTGTCTTCGACGACATTTTGGTGGGCAATGCTTCAACGTATCCTGCGCAAGTATCTGGTTATGTTACCGATTCAGCAGCGGCCGCAACTGCTCTTGCTACTGGCATCAAATCGTACAACGGTGCCATTGGTGTCGATGTAAATAAACAGCCAATTAATTCAGTTATGTACCATGCGAAAAGTAAAGGCATGCGTACAGGTTTAGCGGTAACGTCTCAAATTGTTCATGCAACGCCAGCTTCGTACATTGCACACAACGAAAGCCGTAAGAACTACAATGAAATTGCAGAAGATTTCTTTGATGTTCGTGTCGACGGTAAATTTGTTGCTGACGTAATGTTGGGTGGCGGTACTTCTTACTTTGAGCGTGATGATAGAGATATTCTTGCGCAGTTTATCGATGCTGGCTACGAATACGCTGATTCATATAACCGTTTAGCTTCGGTACCTGTAGGAAGTAATGTACTTGGTCTGTTTGCGCCTGTGGCACTGCCAGCGGTGCTTGATGATAAGCGTAAAAACCGTCTTGAGTATTTAACTCAACACGCCATTAAGCACTTAGAAAATGAAAATGGGTTCTTTCTTTTAGTTGAGGCAAGCCAAGTAGATTGGGCTGGTCACGCAAACGACATTGCTTCTGCCATGGCTGAAATGCACGACCTCGCGCTAACCATGGAATATTTGCGTGATTATGTAAAGGCAAACCCTGACACCTTGGTAATCTTGACAGCAGATCACAGTACAGGAGGCTTAACTATTGGCGCTAACGGTGACTACCGCTGGAGCCCAGAGCACCTTAAATCGATGTCAGCCTCGGTAATGACGATTGCTCTTGAAATGGCAAATGAGGAAAACCCAGGTGAGTTCGTTGCACAAAAACTTGGGTTGACGTTGAGCGACGAAGAGCTGGCCACACTAGATAGCGTATCAAATCAGGATGACAAAACGCGCTTCATGGCAGTAAAGACTTTTTTAGATACAAAAACAAATACAGGTTGGACTACCGTTGGTCACACTGGGGTAGATGTTGAAGTATTTGCTTTTGGTGCTGGCTATCAATCGCTTATGGGCCAAATTGATAATACAGATATTGCAAAGACAATTTTCAATTTTATCGATAAAAAGCAGCCAGTAAAAATCGATTCTAACTTAAATACAGTACCAAAAGAGACATCGACCAACATAGAGCTTACGTCAGATGAAGATGACGATGGTCTGTGTGACTTTAAGGAAGATTGGCGCTGTAACTAATCACTGCAAAGTAAGTATAAAAGCTAAAGCGCCGACGTTGATATAACAGGCGCTTTATTTTTATCTGTAGTAAACAGGAAAGGGGTACAATGAACAACGAAATGCTGGCTTTACTTCAAGATATATACGATGAAGTTGAACCTATGTTGGGTATGGGGAAAGTTGCCGACTATATCCCAGCACTGGCCACCGTCAACCCAAGACAGTTTGGCATTTCAATTTGCGATACTAACGGTGAAATCACCTCTATAGGCGATGCGAGTGTTCCTTTTTCTATCCAAAGTATTTCAAAAGTCTTTAATCTTGTGCTGGCCATCAACCACTATGGTGAAACCATGTGGGAGCGAGTTGGCTGCGAACCATCTGGCCTGCCGTTTAACTCTTTAGTGCAATTAGAATACGAAAACGGCATTCCTCGTAACCCTTTTATAAACGCAGGTGCGCTGGTTGTAAGTGACATGGTGCAATCTCGGTTTGCCTCGCCCTATATTGCCATGCGAGATTTTGTAAGGCGCTTAAGCTGTAACGGTGACATAGTGGTGAATAAGGTGGTGGCTGAATCGGAGTACGAGCACCGCTCTCGCAATGCGGCAATGGCGTATTTGATGAAGGCCTATGGAAACTTCGAAAATGACGTTGAAGATGTGCTACGAAACTACTTTCACAACTGCGCATTAGAAATGAGTTGTGAAGACCTGGCGCGTTCAACTAGCTTTCTAGCCAATGCAGGGTTTTCAACCTGTGCCAACCAACGTGTGCTAACCCCATATCAAACTAAACAGGTGAACGCACTTTTGGCAACCAGTGGTATGTATGACGAAGCGGGGAGTTTCGCTTTTAAAGTAGGCTTACCGGGTAAAAGTGGCGTGGGTGGTGGTATTGTAGCCGTTGTGCCTGGGCGCTTTTCAATATGTGTATTTTCACCGGCCCTTAATAGCGTGGGGAATTCTCAACTAGGCGTGGCAGCCTTAACGTCCTTAAGTGAACGCATAAACTGGTCTATTTATTAATAACACATCAATTTAAAGCGGCTCTCTGAGAGGACGCCGCTATCTTTTCCCGCCCTACAAGAGCACGGTGTCTTTACAATTATTGATTAATGAAGTTATCGAGTTCTTCGCCAGTAATTTTTTTGATTTGAGCGAATAGGTACCAAAGCGCTGCAATGAGCAAAATCATGCTTGGAATAACAATAACAGGGTAGCTGAGCGCAGTCATTCGACCTAGCTCTTCAGTGTATGCCGTAGTGCCCGGCTCACTAACTAAAATCATTTTAGCTAATATATAGTTTAGAGCTGAAGAGAGGAAAAACGAACTTGCTACGATATAGGAGCTTACTGCAACTTTCTTTTTAAACTCACCTTGCTTGCCTTTCGCATCAAGTACCTGGTTTAGGTGTGGCCAATTTATGATCTGATCGTTCAAAATAAGCATTTTGACTAAGGGTTTATTAGAGTATTGGGTTACCAGCACAGCAATACCGATAATGCCTGGGATAGCGGCTTCTTTGATGGCAATATACTCGGCAGGTAGTTTTAGTAAGCTGAACCCACCGGTGAGGAGCACACTGATAATACCTAAAATGGAAAAGCCGTTAACTTTTCCTGACTCTTTTAAATCCCAAAGACCATAGCCAATAGGGAAGCTAAGTGCCGCCACAATGCTCCAGGCAGGGCCTAAGTAATCTTCTGAACTTGCATAGCTCATCAGTACAACAGGAATAACAATGTTAAACGCTAGGTTGCCGAAAAAGCCCTGATTCTTTTGTGTTGGTTCTTGTACTGCTGACATATCTAATTACAACGTCTCATCTTAAGGCCAATTATACGTAAACTAATTAGCGTGCCCAGTGCCATGCGGCAAATAAGCCACCAATAAAGCCAAACAGATGATATTCAAAGGAAATAAATTTCGATGTGGGAAGTACACCAACCAACATTCCTCCGTATAGCGCTGCAACTACTAGTGAAATAAGCAAATACCGCACTTTGTTACTTCTAAAACCTGCCAACACGAGGAAACCGAAGTAGCCATATACCATGCCGCTCGCGCCAATATGCGTAGCGCTTCTACCAAACAACCATACTCCTAAACCACCTATGAGTAGTGCGCTTAACGTAGCAATGAGAAAGGTCCGTTTACCCCACTGCATGGTGAGCCACATGAAAAGCAAAAGAGGCACTAAATTAGCCATCAAATGGGTAGGCGTACCATGAAGGAAAGGGGCTGTAAATATATAGGGCAAGGTTGAGAGCGTACGAGGCACAACACCAAACTGATTAAGCGCATTACCGGTAAGTAAGTTTGCTACTTCTATTGCGATTAGCAGTGCACCTAGCGTCAGCAGAACGCGAATTTGGAAAGAAAGCGGCTTCATCGAAAGGCCCTAAAGTAGATTACAAAATAATATGAGGAAGGTAGCGAGAGAGATCTTGGGTAATAGCAGATGCATCTTCTCGTACTGAAATACCTGCTGGCATGTCATCCACCAACCAACTACCTATGAGTGTATGATTACCTTCAAAAACGGGTAAAGGTTCAAATGCTTGAACAATATAGCCTTCTTCTCCGTAGGGACCATCGCTAAGCTTATTCTCAATTCCCCCTTCAATGATGGAAACATTCGCGCCCTCTCGAGAAAACAGCGGCTTTTTAATCCACTTTCCTGACAGCGCGTTTGTGTTTATTTCATCTGAAAAATAAGCGGCAAGCAGGTTAGGGTGGCCTTCAAATTTCTTCCAAAGCTGGGGAAGTAAGGCTTTATTGGAAATTATTGATTTCCACGGGGGCTCTATCCAATTAACTTGGGCATCTTCTAACACATCGCCAAACTCTTCGCGCAGCATAAACTCCCAAGGATAAAGCTTGAAGCAGTCTGTAATTGGCGCGTCTTGAAGATCGGTAAAAACGCCCGTGTCCGCTAACCCAATGTCTTCAATAAAAACGAAGTCAGCTAAAAGCCCGGCCTCTGTAGCGCAGTCTTGTAGGTACTGCACGGTTCCACGGTCTTCAACAGTATCTTTGCAACACGCCATATGCAGTTGGTTAATATTGTAGTGCAATGCTATTTCGCGAAAGCGATGAACTAACTTTTCTTGCAAGCTATTGAACTGATCAGCGTGGAGGGCGAGTTTGCCGGCATCCACATTTTGTGAAAGCCACAGCCATTGCCAGAACCCAGATTCATACAAGCTGGTGGGCGTATCTGCATTATTTTCTAGCAGCTTAGCGGGCCCTCTGCCGTTGTAGACAAGGTCAAGACGTGAATACAAACTGGGGGCTCTTTCCTGCCAGCTGTTTCTTACTAAGTCCCAATGTTGCTCGGGTATTCGAAAGCGAGTAAGTAATTCCTCACTATTAACCACATCTTCAGTCACCGCCAAGCACATTTGATGTAGCTCGGCTGTGGGGTCTTCGATGTCGTTTTCAATTTGCGCTAGTGTGAATTGGTAGTAAGCACTTTCATCCCAATATGGCTCGCCATACATGGTGTGGAAATGAAAACCAAACTCGTTAGCCAACTGCTGCCAGCCCTTGCGAGGCTGGCAAGGCATTCTAAACATAGTTATCCGCCCCAGCCGCCTTTACGGCTGCTGCTACCCCAAGACGATTTTGCACGAACACTACTACCAAAACCGCCTCGTTTCATTGTGCGATTTACGGTGGGTTTAGGTTTGTAGACGTCCTTATTTACGCGATACTTTCTTTTACGAATATCGCCGTCGAACACATAGCCGTCTGCGGTTACCCAGCGCGAACGAAACGGTGAATTGTAAGAGTATGATGTGTATAAAGGCTGTGAGTAGTAGCGATTTGGCGATAGCAGAGAGCTCACCATGTAGCCCGCCATGAACGGCATGAAAAAGCTGCCGCTACTATTATTCACATATTGGCACTGGTTAGGGCCAAATTCATGTTCACAGTCATATTCAGAGCTAAAGCGCGGACTAGTGCGCATGGCCTCGTCGACCGCTGTCTGGTAGGCAGCTTCACAACGTTCTACAGCATCAGGAAAATCCTGTTTACAGTCTTCTAGCGAGGTATAAATGGTGGCGTCTTCTTTTTCGCCACCACAGCCACTTAAAATAACGCTGGCAACACCCAATGCTAAGGGTTTTACGCTAAACCCCTTACGCATGCGACTAAGATCAATATGTTTGGTGCGCTTTAATATTGGTTTCTCACCTTGCACGCTATCAATAACATCAAGCTGAGTATTTCGTTTATCAGTCATCGCTGCCCCCTTAATAGGTCATGCAAGCAGCATTGAGTAAGCCTACGGCAATCGACATACTGGCAAGCATAACACCCGCTGAGACTTCGTTGTTATTAATACGTTCTGCAATTTTTGGCATAAAGCTGAAGCGTAAAATGGCAAAAGCGAGTGACTGTGCGACCACTGCGACCACAGCCCATATAGCAAAGTCTACTACAGCAACAGAGTTTGATGCTGCGCTGCCTAGAGCGATAGCAAAGCCGATAATTGCGCCACCAAAGCCAATGGCCGCAGCGACGTTTTTCTCTTCTTTCACCAGCTTCCATTCATCGTGAGGTGTGACCAAGGCGTACACCAACTTGAAGATAAACAAAAAGACAATCGACAAGCCGAAGTAAAGCGCAAAGTTATCCAAGCCTGCCAAAGATTGCATGATCGTATCCATAGTTATTCCCTTTTTATTAACCGTTTATAGTGATATCAGCAGGTTCAACATCAAACCCCGTTGAAATCACCAAACATCTATCTAAATTATTGCCTACTTGTTTCTCTTCACCCACAACAAGCAGTGTTTCGACTCTATCGTTACTGATGGGGCGTTCGTACAGCATCATAAACTGATCAGTAGTACTCACATCACCGTCTTCTTCATAGGTAGTTTCAGTGACGGCAACAGGCGGAGACTCGTCGCCTACCGCACCCCATACGCGGGTAAAAACCTTTCCGTCAAGCTCATAGGTAGGCTGACTGATAACGTTTTTCAAACAGTCATTCCACTGAGCAGTATTACCAATGGTTTTCGTTTCGTAAAAGTGCCACAGCTTAACATCTGTAATGTGGTTTTCAGAAAGGCCGCCATCAGTGACTACCTGTAAAAATCCATCGTCGTCGGTGTAAAAGCGAAGTAGGGTGCCACCTGTATCTAAAGGCGCTTCGCCTACCGCTTGAATTAATTGAGAACGAGCCGCGCCTTCAATAGTTAGCTCAGGCTCCAATAACGAAAGCTTCAAGTTATCTAACTCGAAAGAACCACCTAAATACAGACCCATTATTTCAGGCGACTTTGGTTTTTTAGGTTCTGATTTTTTAAATAATTTACTAAACATGTTTGCGCCTCTTAATCAGCGTCAAGGGTAGACCAGTTAATTGAGTTTATGCGGCGCTCCGCTATGTAAAACAAGGTGTCGCCAGGATTTAACGTAGCGTCTAAGGGCGGGTTTACCACCATTTCTTTGACCAGACTATTTGGCGCATAGCCAATAAAGATTGCATCGTGCTTACGCTTTAGATTAATAAATAATTTGGCGACAGAAATGGCTTTGCTGCTGGGAGGAATTTTTACTGAAAACTGCGCTTGGCCTTCTTCTACGCTTAGCAGGTCGTGATGGAGCATGCTTGAACCAGGATCGAAAGCCGCTTTTACTAGCATCTCTACTGCTACGCTCGGTGTACACTCTACTTTAGGGCAATGATCTTGCAACAAGTTTACTAAGCTATCGTCATCAAAATAGGCCACTTGATGAGCATCAGGGTTGCGCTTAGTACAATACAGTGCGGTCGTCATGGTGACATCGTCTTGTGGGTTATCGATAAGAATAGTTCTGGCTGTGGCCACACAGGCGCGATCCATGTCTTCGTCTTTATTAAACGAATCAACTTTTACAAACTCAATTACCCCGGGCATTGGATTTGTTATATCTGCTTTCACACACAGCACGATATCTGGGCGCTCTGGCATAGCGTCGCGTTCTTTAAGAATTAAATCAAGCAATAGCATGGTGCGTTGCTCGTTCCACCCAATCACCAAGATATGCTCATCTAGCATCAAGCTATTCATACCCAACAATCCTTTCTTCCACGTTAATGAAACCCAAGCTGCAATCCGGCCAATGACCATGGCGAAAATACTTAAACCCAGCGGAATGACGTAAAATGCTACGACTAATTTTCCCTCAGGTGTAGTAGGCGACAAATCACCGTAACCCACCGTTGAGGCGGTGACCGCTAGCCAGTAGATAAAGTCGATGTCAGCGATTAAGTCATGCTCGCCCACGGCGTATAGTAGCCAATAGCTTGTTACAGCGTAAAATGCGGTTACACCGACAATGGTGTACCAGCGAGACTCTGCAAAATACCGCAGCATGATTTTTCGCAGTTTTATCCATTGAGACATAAAAGAAACAGCCCTTGTTATGCGTGCCCTTACTCTGCCTTGAAGTGCTTGGTTTGTCTAGGTTAGCTCTTTGTTATCTAACAATTTTCACAGAGATTTATGTAACAAGAATTAAAAATGGGAGCGCTTGGCTCCCATTCATTTACTTTACTTGCCTAGAATTCGCGCTAGCTCATCGTCTGCAGAAGTTTTACCCCCTTTGATGCCCGCTTCCGCTAAGCGTTTTTCTAAATCGCTGTTAGATTCATTACTCGCTAGCTCTTCAGCTGCTTGCAGCTCAGCGTTGCGCATCTTTTGTTTTTCCTGAATGCGAGACAGCGATTCAGTCGCGGTTTTCATTTTACTATTCGCGCCCATGTGGCGTGAAGAAACGGCGACCTGCGCTTTTTGAACACTTTCGGTAGCTTTTACCATATCCACTTGCTGCTCTAAACGACGTAAATTCGCTTTCGCCTGTTGGATATTTTGTGCCAGTTGCTTTTCTGACTGCTGGAACTGATCAAGATAAGTTTGTTCCTGATCTCGTTCTTCTTTAAGTTCTGACACCTTTTGCGCACAGTCGAGCGCTAGCTGGCGGTCGCTATCGATAGCCTTACGCGCGTGGGCTTCGTATTCCGCAATTGACGAATTGAAGCTATCTACTTTTTGTTGAGAAAGCTTGCACTTCGCCAAAATTTGGGTACGTGCATGGTCTGACTTGCGCAATTCTTCTTTGGCTTCTCTAATTTCTTGTTCCAGAATTCGAATAGCCTGACTGTCTACGACAGATTGAGCAGCTTCGGTTGCACCACCTTTTACTGCAGTTACTAATTTTTTCCACACTGACATTCGCTTCTCCTTAGAAGTAAATTTTAGTTAAGGTGTGTTTCGTAGGCATCTAAGAAAGATGCAACATTCTGAAACAGGGTTTCCACTTCAATAGCGATACTTTCGGCTTTTGACTGGGCACTTAGCGCACCAAAGGCAGTGTAGTACTCCTCACCACCAATATTCGAAATGCCTACTGTGGTCAAAGGGAACACCATATGAGTAGACAATATTTCATGATCTAGCGCTGGCTTATCTTTTACTTCCGACGCTGCAAACAACAGACTTTCTACTAATATCTGCTCTCCGCTGATGGCAAGCCAGGCATCAATGCCGTCTTGATTAGCAATAAGTAAGCAGTTTTCCTCACGTGTTACCACAAAGTCATCATGCTCTTTAAATAAGGCTTCGATGCTTTCCAGTTCCCAGCTCATACCTTTCTCCTTTAATTATTGAAGCGATAATTTTGAAAATGAATGTCGTGTACGCATTGTTTTATACAACTGCACTTTATTAAAAACAGGTGCTTTGCTGTATTAGCAACCGAGGTTACTGTAACGACTATTTTCATCTTCGCCAATATCTAGACTTGCAGTGTAGACCTGTTGTGCCATAATCGTCAACATTAAATACATGCTATAAGTGTAAAAAAGTGTGTTTTTGTAAAATATATATCACATTTGTGTGGTTTTTGGAGGCTGTGTGAACACTGGAAATACGCAAGGTGCTAAAAATGCGTGGCGGCAAACGGTAGCAAGAGTTGTGAAATCTGAGATGTCTGTGCGCGGCGTAAAATATCAAGCGTTAAGCCAAAGGCTGGAAGAGATTGGCGTGGAGCAAAGCGCAGATAACCTTAGAAATAAGGTGAATAAAGGTATTATGGGTGCGGATTTGCTTCTGCAAATTTTGTACGTGTTGAAAGCACGCCCATTAGATGCAGCACTTTTAGAGGAAATCTTAACTGATCTTCAGTGATAAACAGCGTAAAATACCGTCATATCAACAAACCGATGACTAACTTCACCTGTCAATCTACAGAAGCCGAGGTATTGCGATAGCTTTACTAAAAGTGTCGGCAGGTGGGGAAATGCGTACATAAAAAAATACCCAGCAAATGCCGGGTACGAATGATAAGGAATGTTTATGGGAGAACATCATCACTATCTGTACGCATCTTAACCGTTTAAGGTTTTAAGTGCCATCGAATAAATGAAATTGTGCGTATATTGTACAATATAAAGTTATCTCAAAATATACGTTCACTTTTATTTATTTGAAATTAAAGGCTATTGTGTTCATTTCGTGGAGATTTCATCAGAAGATTTTCTACTTTCATTAGCCTTTAGTTGTAACTTAAACGAAACTTAAACTTGTACTTTTGTCTAACTTTTATGCCGTAACTCAGTCGTATTTATGAAACTATCAGATTTTAGCTTCGAGCTACCCGAAAAACTCATCGCCAAATACCCAACTCAGCAACGCACAGCGAGCCGCTTGTTACATTTAGACGGGAAGACAGGCATTGTGGCGCATACAATGTTCGCTGAGATGCTGAAATTCGTAGAGCCAGGCGACCTCTTGGTGTTCAACAATACGCGGGTTATTCCTGCGCGTTTACTCGGTAAAAAGGAAACGGGCGGTCAGGTCGAGGTGCTGATCGAGCGCATTACGTCGGACAATACTGCGTTGGCCCATGTTCGAGCGAGCAAGGCGCCTAAACCCGGAGCTAAGCTGATTCTTGAAGAAAAAGTGAATGTTACGGTGACAGGGCGGGACGATGCGCTATTTATCTTGCAGTTTGACCACGATGAGACCGTATTAACGCTGCTGGAAGCTCATGGCCACATGCCGCTACCTCCTTACATCGACCGTCCCGATGAAAACTCTGATAAAGAGCGCTATCAAACCGTTTACAACCAAAAGCCAGGCGCGGTTGCGGCGCCTACTGCAGGACTACACTTTGACGATGCAATACTGGCTGCGTTAAAAGAAAAAGGCGTGAATTTGGCCTTTGTAACTTTGCACGTTGGCGCCGGTACGTTTCAGCCTGTGCGCGTTGATAATATTCAAGAGCACAAGATGCACGCAGAGTTCGCCGAAGTACCGCAAGACGTCGTTGACGCTGTTCTAACCACAAAGGCCAACGGTAAGCGCGTTATTGCAGTGGGTACCACGTCAGTACGCTCCTTGGAATCAGCGGCAAAGGCAAGTGCAGAGCGCGGTGACGAGGAAGTTATTGCGCCATTTAACGAAGATACTGAGATTTTTATCTACCCTGGTTTTGAGTTTAAAGTGGTAGACGCAATGTTCACCAATTTTCACCTTCCAGAGTCCACGCTAATGATGTTAATTAGCGCATTTGCTGGCAAAGAGAATGTCATGAAGGCGTATCAAGAAGCGATAGAGAAAGAATATCGATTCTTTAGCTACGGTGATTCTATGTTTATTGAGCGCGCCTAAGCACATTCGCCCAAGGACATTAGGCGTTTAAATCGGTGTTTTGCAGGCCTTTCTAGCTTAGTTACAGATAAACATAGATACAGGGCATGATCTCAGCCGAATTACTGGTATAATCGCCGCCAATTTATTTTTATACCCAGCGCAAAAGCGCACCAAAGTGGGAATGCTTTCACATGCAATTTGAGTTGTTAAAAACCGAAGGCCGAGCACGACGCGGTCGTTTGGTGTTTGAACGCGGTGTTGTTGAAACCCCAGCGTTCATGCCCGTAGGTACATACGGTACCGTTAAGGGAATGACCCCTGAAGAATTAAAAGACAGCGGTGCACACATCTGTCTTGGAAACACGTTTCACCTGATGCTTCGTCCTGGTACAGGCATTATTCGCCAGCATGGCGACCTACATGACTTCATGAATTGGGACAAGCCAATCCTAACGGATTCAGGCGGCTTCCAAGTGTTTAGCTTGGGTGATTTGCGTAAAATTACCGAAGAAGGTGTAACATTCCGCTCTCCGATAAACGGCGAAAAGATCTTACTTACGCCTGAAAAATCGATGGAAGTTCAGCGCGATTTGGGCTCTGACATCGTGATGATTTTTGATGAGTGCACGCCGTACCCCGCTACTGAACAAGAAGCGCGCGTTTCAATGGAAATGTCGCTTCGTTGGGCCAAACGTAGTAAAGAAGCCCATGGCGATAACCCAGCGGCACTGTTTGGTATCATTCAAGGCGGTATGTACGAAGGTCTGCGTGACGTTTCACTTGCTGGTCTTGAAGCTATTGGCTTCGACGGTTACGCCATTGGTGGTCTTTCAGTAGGTGAGCCGAAAGAAGATATGATCCGCATTATCGATCATACCGCGCCTAAAATTCCGGAAGATAAACCTCGCTATTTAATGGGCGTGGGTAAACCTGAAGATTTGGTAGAGTCTGTGCGTCGCGGCATCGATATGTTCGACTGTGTAATGCCCACGCGTAACGCGCGAAACGGTCACCTGTTTGTGACTGAAGGCGTAGTGAAGATTCGCAATGCGAAACACAGAAACGACACCTCGCCATTAGATGAGAATTGTGATTGCTACACTTGTAAAAACTATTCTCGCTCTTATCTACATCATTTGGACAAGTGTAACGAAATCTTGGGTGCGCGCTTAAACACCATCCATAACCTTCGCTACTATCAGCGTGTGATGCAGGGTCTTCGCGATGCGATTGACGCAGGTACGCTTGATGAGTTTGTACAAGAGTTTTATGAACAAAAAGGGTTGCCGGTTCCGGCACTATAACAACGATAATATTTGGGGAATTTTATGAGCCTATTTATCTCTAACGCTTACGCACAGTCTGCTGGTGCGCCGCAAGGTGGCGGCATGGAAATGATCATCATGCTAGCTGTATTTGGTTTAATCTTTTACTTCTTGCTTTACCGTCCACAGGCTAAGCGTGTAAAAGAGCATAAAAACCTAGTATCGTCACTTAGCAAAGGCGATGAAGTGCTAACACAAGGTGGTTTGGTAGGAAAAATCACTAAAGTGTCAGAAGAAAAAGACTTCATTGAAGTTGCACTTAACGATTCAAACAACATCGTTGTTCAGAAGTCTTCAGTAACTGCTGTGCTGCCTAAAGGCACGATGAAGTCACTGTAAGTAACAATAGCCGGGGCCGGGACGCTTCCCGGTACTGGCACGAAAGGATTATCCAGTGCTAAACAAAAACTCTATTTGGAAAGTACTGAGTGCACTCATTGTGGTTGCAGTGTGTGCACTTTATGCGCTTCCTAACATTTACGGTGAAGATCACGCCGTACAAATCTCAGCAGGCCGTGACGCTGTGGTAACTGACGCCACTGTGGAACAAGTAAAAGCCGCGCTAAGCGAAAAGAATATCTCTCCAAAACGTGTTGAATTTGAGAACGAACAAATATTAGTTCGCGTTTCGGATTCTGACACCCAGCTTGTTACGCGCGAAACGCTTGAAAAGGCGCTTGGTGATGACTACTACGTGGCTATGAACCTTGCCCCTGACACGCCAGAATGGCTTGAAGGCCTAGGTGGCGCGCCAATGAAGCTAGGTCTTGACCTTCGCGGTGGTGTTCACTTCTTGATGGAAGTGGATATGACCGAAGTGATTGCTAAGTCGCTAGAAGACGCAGAGGGTGGTTTCCGTACATCACTGCGTGAAGAAGGCATTCGTTATCGCGGTGTAAAACAGGTTGACGATCATATCGACATTACGTTCCGTGATGAAGATGCGCTAGACAAGGCAGAGTTCTTTTTGCGCAACCAAAGTCGCGACCTTACCTTTAATCAGGTGGACGACTTAACACTTCGCGCTATTTTTGCTGAAAGCAAGCTTCAGGAAATTCGCGACAACGCGGTTAAGCAAAACATTACCATTATTCGCAACCGTGTAAACCAACTTGGTGTGGCTGAGCCGCTTGTGCAAAAGCAAGGTGCTGATCGCATCGTTGTGCAGCTTCCAGGTATTCAAGACACCGCCCGTGCGAAAGAGATTCTTAATGCCACAGCAACACTAGAATTTCGCATGGTAGATCAGAAGAACGATATCCGTGATGCATTGAACGGCCGCGTTCCTCCTGGCTCTCAAGTGATTGAAGATCAGCAAGGCATTCCTCAGCTACTTGAAAAGCGTATTATGCTTACCGGTAGCCACATTATTGATGCGAATAGCGGTGTTGATGAATATGGGCTTCCGAACGTAAACATCTCGCTTGATTCTGAAGGCGGTAATAAGATGTCTCGCTCAACCCGTGGCAACATTGGTAAACCAATGGCTACGGTGTTTATCGAATATAAGTCGACTGGCGAACGTAACAAAGACGGCAAGCTAGTTTTTGAAAAGCACGAGCAAGTTATCTCGGTTGCGACTATTCGTGCGCAGCTGGGTAGCAAGTTCCAAATCACAGGTCTTGATTCACCGAAAGAAGCCCGTGACTTAGCGTTGCTACTTCGCGCAGGTGCACTGATTGCGCCAATTCAAATTGTTGAAGAGCGTACGGTTGGACCAAGCTTGGGTAAAGAAAACATTGAGCTGGGCATGCAGGCTATTATGTATGGTCTGGCAGCGGTACTTGTTTTCATGTTGATTTACTACAAAGCGTTTGGTGTGGTAGCGAATATCGCACTGATTACAAACTTAGTTATGATTGTAGGCATTATGTCGATGATCCCTGGTGCAACGCTTACGCTACCAGGTATGGCAGGTATTGTACTGACCGTTGGTATGGCGGTAGATGCAAACGTTCTTATCTTTGAGCGTATACGAGAAGAAATACGCGACGGCCGCAGCCCTCAGCAGGCCATCCACCAAGGTTACGACAGTGCATTTTCTACCATTTTAGATGCTAACATTACCACTTTCATTGCTGGCTTAATTCTGTTTGCCGTGGGCACAGGCCCAATTAAAGGCTTCTCAATTACGCTGATGATTGGTATAGCAACGTCGATGTTTACCGCAATCCTAGTTACGCGCGTTATTGTTAACGCAGTATGGGGCGGTCGACGCGTAGAAAAATTGGCGATTTAAGGAAGTAACATGCAATTATTAAAACTATCCGATACCGTCAATTTTATGCGCCTTCGCATTCCTGCGATGGTGTTGTCAACGGTACTCATTTTAGGTTCGTTTGTGTCGCTAGGCGTTAATAGCCTTAACTGGGGGCTAGACTTCACTGGCGGTACGCTAATTGAGGTTGGCTATGAAGATGCCGCTAATTTAGAAGGCATTCGCGCCCAGCTAAACGAAGCAAATTTTGAAGATGCCATAGTACAGAATTTTGGCAGCAGCCAAGATGTACTTATCCGCATAGCTCCTCGAGATGGCGTTAAAGCCGTGACTATTGGTGAGCAGGTACTAGCAGCGCTGCGCGCTGACGGTACTGAGGTTGATATGCGTCGTATCGAGTTCGTAGGTCCTAACGTAGGTGAAGAGCTTACTGAGCAGGGCGGCCTTGCGATGCTAGTCGCACTCTTGTGTATTCTGGTTTATGTCGCAATGCGATTTGAATGGCGATTCGCTCTAGGGTCAGTATCGGCACTAGCTCACGACGTTATACTTACGCTAGGTTTGTTTTCCGTACTTCAAATCGAATTTGACCTTACGGTACTTGCAGCGGTACTAGCGGTAATTGGTTATTCACTTAACGATACCATCGTTGTGTGTGACCGTATTCGTGAGAACTTCCGCAAAATTCGTAAAGGTGAGCCTGTTGAAATTATCAACATCTCGCTAACGCAAACCCTAAACCGTACTATTATCACCTCATTAACCACGGTGTTGGTATTGGTTGCATTATTCTACAAGGGTGGTGCACTTATTCACGGATTTGCAACAGCATTGCTGTTTGGTGTAGTGGTAGGTACTTACTCATCGGTGTATATCGCAAGTTCAGTGGCACTTGCATTGGGTATTAGTAAAGAAGACCTAATGCCGCCGCAAGTGGAAAAGGAAGGCGCAGATTTAGATCCTATGCCTTAGTTTTACACGCTTGAAACGTACAAAAAACCGCATCTATGATGCGGTTTTTTTTATGCTTTATCAAAAGTGGAATTTACTATTGATTGGGGGCTAATGCTTGTTTCAGATCATCTTTATATCGCCTAGACAGCGCTACTGATTGACCGTTATTAAGCATTATTGTTCCATCCCCCGTTTCTTCATAACTTATAGACACAATGGCAGGTATTCGCACTGCGTGCGACCGGTGCACTCGCATAAAGCCTTGATGCGCTCCTTCTTTACAAAACCGGCCAAGGGTATAACGCAAGGGGTAAACGCCCACGTGAGTATGAAGGTTAATGTAGTTTCCTGAGGCTTCTACTCGCTGTATGTCAGTGACTTGAACTAAAAACTCCTTATTGAGCTTTTTCACTAATAAATAGTCGGGTAAGGTGCTGGCCACGTTGTCACTCGTTATCTGTGATGTGTCGCGTGTAATAGGTGATGCTTCACCAATTAAGCGTTGATAGCCAAACCGTGCAATATAGTAAAAAGTAATCAGAGTAATATAGCCCCATACATCCTTTCGATATTCGTAGATGAACTCATTGAGCCATATCCCAAAGTCATAATTGCGTTCAGAGAATAAATAGACGAGCTTTCGAAATGCTACCATTAATGATACATGGGCTATTGAAAATAAACTGGCGAAAGCAAAATGCCACCCAAGCCATGTCGCTCCCACTTTTACTTTCTGATCGAGTTTACGTATAGCGATAATTAATGGGATGACGAGCAAAGCGGTACTCAAAGCACTCGAGTATTCCCAAACATACGGCTCCCAAAGTGCTACGCTGTTATTGTCGCTTCGAGAAAATTCAGTCCAACTAGACGCAGCATTGATTGAATTGTTTATAAACAAATAGGCTGTAAGCAAAACAAATGCAGCGTATTTATGTTTTGATTCAGAATCCCTAAGAAACTGACTCCATTTTTCATCCCAGTTATTCACCGCTTAACCCTTTTTCCCTTAATTCTCGTCACTTAGGCCTTTGCTGTCGTACGTCCATCACATTAGATGCAACATGTTAGTTAAGCACTATTGAATAGGAGTGAGGACATTGACGCAAGCATATGTTGATCAGGAAGCAACGTTTGTTAATAGAACTTCAAAGGGGGAGGCGAGAGAGACGGCTGTGGTCGAGAGTCCTGTCACTCAGCGTTATTTCGAGTTGGATGCGCTGCGTGTCCTCGCATTTGGTGTACTCATTTTTTATCACATCGGAATGTATTACGTTTTAGAGTGGGGCTGGCATATAAAAAGCGACGTGCAGTTTCTACTACTACAAGACGTGATGATATTGACCAACCAATGGCGTATGTCTTTATTATTTTTGATCTCTGCCATGGTATTTACCGTCGTGCTGCGCCGCGCTTATGGCCAAACGACCTCTCGCTGGCGTGTATCCCTTTCTCTACTGGGGAAGAGGGCGTTGCGGATATTAATTCCTCTTGTTTTCGGTATGTTTGTTATCGTCGCGCCACAAGTTTATGTAGAGTGGACAGTCAGCGGAGCACTAGCCATGCCGTTTAGCGAGTTCTACGTTGCTTACATTAATCCAAATACTGACTTGTTTATCGACAAACAATCGGTAATTGGCTTACTGACGTGGAACCACCTTTGGTTTTTACCTTACCTTTTTGTGTATAGCGCTTTCATATTGCTGTTTTTCCCGCTTATCAGATTTGTGGAAGTAAGAGCGTTGAGAGTACTCGATAGTTTGGCGCTGTTTAGCGTGTTAGTGGTTGCGATCATGACTGCCATATGGCTGGAGCTACGAGCAGCATATCCCACGTCTCACGACTTGCTTAATGATTGGTATAGCCATGCAAAGTACTTTTTTGTGATGTTGGTAGGTATTGTGATTGTGCTTAGACCCGCATTGTATGCTGCAATTATGAAATCCCGTCACGTAAGCTTAACCATTGCGATAGCACTTTACAGCGTCATAATTTTAGACCGGCACGACATGCTAGGCCCTACAGGGCAGTTAATGGAGTCGTCGCCTGGGTTTCGTGTTTTGGTTGGTGTAATCGTTGTACTTAATCACTGGGCATGGTTGGCAGCAATATTGGGGGTCGGTCGAAAATATTTGTCTTACCCGAGTAAGGTGGTGAGCTATTTGAACAAAGGCGTGTTGCCTTACTATATGGTGCATCAAACGATAATTGTGGTGGCGGCGTTCTTTTTAAGCTCCCGTGTATCGTCGACACTCGGAGAATTTATTTTAATAACGCTAATAACCGTTGTGGGGAGCGCACTGACATACGAAGTCGCCAAGCGCTTTTTAATACTTAGATTTTTGTTTGGCCTAAAGTTAAACGAAAACTATAAGTGAGAAAAAGAAAAAGGCGCTATGTCACGTCATTCGTGTCATAGCGCCTTTACTGTTTAACTGTGCTTGGTAAATCGGCTCAGTTTATATGCTTACAAGCAATTTATTTAAGCTGCTCTTACTTAAGATGCTTCTTATTTAAGGTGCTTCTTACTTAAGATGCTTCTTATTTAAGGTGCTTCACTAGGCCTTGAACAACCTTCACGCTACCCGCAACAATTTCGCCTTTGTGAAGTGGGTCGTTACCGCCTTTAAAGTCTGTTACCAAACCGCCAGCTTCACGAACAATAAGCTCACCTGCTGCGATATCCCAAGATTTAATGCCGCGCTCCCAGTAACCGTCGTGACGGCCAGCTGCAACGTAAGCAAGGTCTAGCGCAGCACTACCTGCGCGGCGAATGTCACCCACTTCGTGGAAAATTTTGTTTAAGCTTAGTGCGTACTCGCCAAATTGAGATTTGTTCTTAAACGGTAAGCCAGTAGCAATAATGGTTTCAGAAAGGTCACGAGGCTTAGAAGCACGAATACGATAACCGTTAAGCTGCGCGCCTTGACCACGGCTAGCGGTGAATAGTTCGCTGCGAATTGGGTCGAAAACAACCGCTTGATCTAAGCGACCTTTGTGAAGAAGTGCAATTGAAACGGCAAAGTGAGGAATGCCTTTTACAAAGTTAGTGGTGCCATCTAGTGGATCGATGATCCACTGATAATCAGTTTCTGTACCCAACACTTCACCCGATTCTTCACCTAGGAAGCAATGGTTCGGGTAAGACTGCTGAATTTTGGCAATAATTGCTTGTTCTGCTTCTTTATCAACTTGAGTAACGAAGTCGTTTAAGCCTTTTGACTCTGTTGCTACTTCATTATGTTTTTCAAAACCACGAACAATAACTGTTCCAGCCGCACGCGCAGCGCGCACCGCAATATTCAGCATAGGATGCATAGATAAACCACCAATTGTAAAAGACCAATGAAACAAACTAACTGTACAAAAAATAGCTAGTTGTTTTCGAAAACGGGCGGAGTCTACCAGAATCTATGCGCGATGCAAATGAATTCCCAGCACAATAGCGTGAATAGCCATCTATACTGCCGCTGTGTTAAACTTAACGCTATTAAGGTCTGTAAGATAGTACGCCAAAAGCGCGTAATATTGAATTAAAGACGCTATCCAAATAAGTACGTAGGTATTACACGCATGCTCGAGAATATTCGCATTATTTTAGTTAACACGTCTCACACGGGAAACATCGGCTCGACAGCAAGAGCTATGAAAACCATGGGGCTGAGCAGCTTATATCTTGTCGACCCAGTAAATGAGCCAGACGGCCAAGCAAGTGCATTGGCTGCAGGGGCTGGTGATGTGCTTGCTAACGCGAAAATTGTAAGCACGCTGGAAGAGGCTGTTAAAGACTGTGGCTTGGTAGTAGGGACGTCTGCACGCTCTCGCACTCATTCATGGCCGATGTTAGGCCCGCGCGACTGCGGCGAAAAGCTGGTCCAAGAAGTAGAAAAATACCCTGTAGCCTTAGTGTTTGGGCGTGAGAACAGTGGTTTAACTAATGAAGAGCTGCAGCAGTGCCACTTCCATATGTGTATTCCAGCCAACCCTGAATATAGCTCACTTAATTTAGCAGCAGCAGTGCAAACCCTTTGTTATGAAATTCGCATGGCCTATCTAAATCGCGAAACATATCCAAGTGTTGAGGAAGAATATCCACTGAATGACGATTTAGAGCGTTTTTATACGCATTTGGAAACCACGCTGGAAGGCACGTCATTCATTCGCAAAAGTCACCCGGGTGTGGTTATGACTAAGCTACGCCGCTTGTTTAACCGAGCACGCCCTGAGTCTCAAGAGCTTAATATATTACGCGGTATATTGGCGTCTATCGATAAATCGGTGAAGAATGCTAACTCTGGCGACGCAGACCCTGCACCAGCGATAGAAGAAAAAGAGTAAACACTATGTTCGCCCGTATAAAAGATGATATTCAAGGTGTTTTTCATCGCGACCCAGCGGCCAGAAACACCTTTGAAGTGCTAACCAACTATCCTGGCCTTCATGCGGTGTGGCTGCATCGCATTAGTCACAAACTATGGAAGGCTGAATGGAAATGGTTGGCACGCAGTTTATCAACCTTTAGCCGCTGGCTTACGGGGATTGAAATTCATCCCGGCGCCACGTTAGGACGACGGGTGTTTATCGACCACGGTATGGGTGTGGTCATTGGTGAAACAGCAGAAATTGGCGACGATGTCACCCTTTACCACGGCGTTACTCTTGGAGGCACTAGCTGGAAAGCAGGTAAGCGCCACCCAACCCTTAAAAAAGGCGCGGTAGTCGGCGCTGGTGCCAAAGTGTTAGGGCCGATTATTATAGGGGAAAACGCTAAAGTAGGGTCTAACTCTGTGGTCGTAAAAGATATTCCTGACGGCGCTACGGCAGTGGGAATCCCGGGTCGTATCATTATCTCGAAGCAAAACGAGATGAATGCGTCGGTAAACCCCGAGAGAGATAAAATTGCCCAGAAATATGGTTTTGATGCCTATGCTGTCGCGCCAGATAACCCTGATCCTGTGGCCAATGCGATGGGCATAATGTTAGAGCACATGCACCAAATGGACACCAAAGTGGAAGAGATGTGCAAGGTCATTCAGTCGCTAGGTGGCGATGTGTGTACCGATAATTTACACAATATTAGCGCTGAAGATTTCGCAGAAACGGGTTTCGACCTAACGGAAACCCAAGAGCGAGAGAAGGCTCATTCTTCTTTCGACCCCGCTATTTAACTCTAATTCCGCATACTATTTTCGGGTGCTAAGGCCGAGAACCTTCACCCTTATATAGTAAAAATTCACAAAGGCTTGTTTTTACAAAAAATTAACAAGCACATTGACTCATGCATAACTCCAACATACATTGAGATGAAAGGTTGATCATCACTTTTCAGGGACGTTATGCAAGAAAGAGCGCCATTACTCGACGTACTAATTGTTGGAGCCGGAATTTCGGGTATCGGCTGCGCCTACCACATTCAAAAAAAATGTCCTGACCTTTCATATTCTATTATAGAAGCCCGCGGTGATTTGGGCGGCACATGGGATTTATTCAAATACCCGGGAATACGCTCAGATTCTGATTTATTCACCTTTGGCTACGAATTCAAACCTTGGAAAGAGAAAAAGGCCATTGCAGATGGTCGTTCAATAAAGGCTTACGTAGAAGAAACCGCGGCTGAAAACGGTATTAAAGAGCGCATACGTTTTTTAACTCGTGTGGTAGATATAGATTGGCAAAGCGATAAACACTATTGGCGGGTTACGTTAAAGTCAGAAGAGAGTGGGCAGCAAGAGCACATTGCCGCCAGATGGATATTTAACGCTTCGGGTTATTATCGATACGATAAAGGTTATGCACCACATTTCAAAGGGCAATCACAATTTAACGGTCAGATTGTTCATCCACAGCATTGGCCTGAAGGTCTGGATTACGAAAACAAACGCGTCGTGGTAATCGGAAGCGGTGCAACGGCGGTAACGCTGGTTCCCGCACTAGCGAAAAGCGCATCGCACGTGACTATGCTGCAAAGAACGCCATCCTACGTATTGCCTGTGCCCGTAGATGACCCAATCGCAAAACATTTACGCGCGTGGTTTAGCGAGGATACAGCGTTTAAAGCTGCGCGTTGGTTTAACATAGCGAAACAGCGTTGGGTGTACGCATTTTGTCAGCGCTTTCCGCATCGTGCGCGCAAAATAATACGCAGTCTTAATGCAAAAATGTTACCCGAAGGGTATCCAGTAGATATACACTTTAACCCACCTTACAATCCTTGGGAGCAGCGACTGTGTGCAGTTCCGGGTGGAGATTTATTCGAGTCAATTTCGAATGGTAAGGCGTCGGTTGCAACAGATACTATAGATACGTTTACTGAAACGGGCATCAAACTTGATTCAGGCCAGCATATTGAAGCAGATATTATAGTAACAGCTACTGGATTAAACCTTCTGCCTTTAGGAGGGATAGTGCCCAAAATTGATGGTGAAGCTGTTTCGCTTCCAGAATGTGTTACGTATAAAGGTATGTTACTCAGTGGCGTGCCTAATTTTGCTATCGCGGTGGGTTATACAGCTTCATCGTGGACACTCAAAATTGGCCTTCTATGTGAACATTTCACGCGATTGCTCAATCATATGGAAGAGCACGGCTTTACACAGTGTACACCTATAGCAGACCCCAATATGGAAACTCAGCCGTTACTAAACTTTGGCGCTGGCTACATCCAACGCTCTTTAGAACAGTTGCCACGTCAAGGCATGCAGTTTCCTTGGTCTATGTCGTTCAATTATGCACAAGACGTGAAAATTTTTCGGAAAGGCCGTGTAGACGATCCAGCGCTTAAGTTTGAATAGAAATTTTAATAGACGCACACTTACTTTTATTAAATCACGAGAGCTTTAAATGAGTTTAGCCCAGCATCATGAGCAATACGTAATGCTTAAAAGCGGTGATAGGTTTTGCTATGCCGAACATGGTGTCGGAAATACCGACACCATTGTACTTATTGTGGGTTTAGGTCTTCAGTTGGTTTATTGGCCAAACGCGCTTATTGAGCGTTTAGTTTCTAGTGGATTTCGCGTTATTTGCTTTGACAATCGTGATGCAGGAAGGTCAGTACGCAGCGACACACCGCATCCCAGCCTATTACAGCAGTTAAGAGGAAGGTCGCCGAAAGGTGCATATGGACTTGAACGGATGGCTGAAGATACTGCACAGTTGTTAGAGGCGCTAAATATATCAAGCGCACATATCGCAGGAATGTCTATGGGAGGGATGATTGCACAGACTCTTGCAAGTCTGCATCCTGAAAAAGTGATATCTATGACGTCTATTTTCTCGACGACAGGGAATCGCCGCGTAGGGCAACCCTCTTATTCAACGCTATGGCGAATGGCAAGAGCTAAAGCGCCAATGAACGAAAAAGACGCAGTAAAAAACTATCAGGCAATGATGACGCATATTGGCGATGTAGCTGCAAACGGAGCCGTAAATCAATGGCATCAGTACGCGCGTTTGGCATGGCAGCGAAATGGTGGTAAAAGTGATGCAAAAGCGATGTTCCGGCAAATCGGTGCTATTTTGAAATCCGGGGACCGAACGCCAATGCTTCAAAATGTCAAAGCCCCAACATTAGTGATACACGGAGATGTTGATCACATGGTGCATCCCAGTGGCGGTGTTGCGACAGCCAGGGCTATATCAGGTGCTAAACATCAAATATTGCGCGGGTTGCGCCATCAAATAGATACCGTTCAATCACATCGGATAGCAGACAGTATTCTTGCTCATATTCACTTAAATGCAAACAAATAGCGCTTATGGTCGCCAATATTATTTACCCTTCAAATAAGCCATTCATCGCCTTTTATTAGCAGACCTTTCCGCGCAAATTTTGCGCCTAATAGTGCTTAATAGGATGGTGCTTAAACGAAACGAAAGCCCGGATACAAAAAAGCGATGAATCGAATCAATAATACCTGACTAATTTACTGGGTCTTATACTTGACCATTTTAGTCGGGTATGTGAAAATTCCCGCACTACAAAACGGCGGGAGAATCCAATGAAACTCACTTCTAAAGGGCGCTATGCGGTAACCGCAATGCTTGACGTCGCTTTGCATTCAAAGCGTGGTCCAGTGCCTCTTGCCGACATTTCAGAACGACAAGAAATTTCTTTATCTTACCTTGAACAGCTTTTTTCTCGATTGCGTAAAGAGCAATTGGTAGACAGCGTCCGCGGGCCTGGCGGCGGCTATTTATTAGGCCGTGAAGCAAGCAAAATTGCGATTGGCGAAGTCATTCGCGCCGTCGACGAGTCTATTGATGCGACACGCTGTCAAGGACAGGCAGATTGCCAAGGTGGTGATCGCTGTCTCACGCACAGCTTGTGGCAAGATTTAAGTGACCGTATTGCGGCGTTTCTAAATTCAATCACGTTGGGCGAGTTAATGGCAAAGCGTGATGTGCAAGAGGTAGCCGACCGCCAAGACGGTAATGCATCACTTCGTCATATCACCAAAGATATCGAAGTTAGTATTCAACTTTAAATTGGTATTGAGTAACGCATGGCTTTATCAACACCCATTTATTTAGATTACGCAGCAACAACACCGGTAGACCCAAGTGTGGCCGAGGCAATGGCAAAATGCCTAACCCTGGATGGCAACTTCGGTAACCCAGCTTCTCGTAGTTATCGCTTCGGCTGGATGGCAGAAGAAGCGGTTGATGTTGCTCGAAATCAAATCAGCGACGCGCTTAATTGCGACCCTAGAGAAATTGTTTTTACTTCGGGGGCCACTGAATCGAACAACCTTGCAATAAAAGGCGTCGCCCAAGGTTATGCCAATAAAGGCAAACATATTATTACCGTTAACACCGAACATAAAGCGGTGTTGGATACCTGTGAGTTCTTACAAAGCCAAGGCTTTGAGGTTACCTATCTTGAAGTATTGCCAAACGGGTTAATTGATTTAAATGATCTCAAAAACGCGTTGCGCGACGACACTATTTTGGTGTCGGTGATGCATGTGAATAATGAACTTGGTGTTATCCAAGACATTCAAGCTATTGGCCAGCTTTGTCGTGACAAAGGCGTTCTTTTTCATGTGGATGGTGCGCAAAGTGTGGGCAAAATTGCCATTGATTTAGCTGAGCTTCCGGTAGATTTGCTGTCTATTTCGGCGCATAAGATATACGGTCCGAAAGGTATGGGGGCGCTCTATGTGCGTCGCCGTCCCAAAATCAATCTGGTGGCACAAATTCATGGCGGTGGCCACGAGCGCGGCATGCGGTCGGGTACGTTAGCTACCCACCAAATTGTTGGAATGGGTGAAGCTATCGCGCTAGCCTCCTCAAAAATGGAAGAGGACAGTACGCGCATATTAGCACTGCGTGAATCGCTGTGGCAGGGCATTCAACAGCTCGACGATGTCTATTTAAACGGCCACGCCACACAGCGTATCCCGGGTATTCTAAATGTGAGCTTCGCGGGTGTAGACGGTGAAAGCTTGATGATGGGCTTAAATGACATTGCCGTATCTTCAGGGTCGGCATGTACGTCAGCGAGTTTAGAGCCTTCGTATGTGTTAAAAGCGATTGGCCGCAGCAACGAATTGGCGCATGCAGGGATTAGATTCAGCGTGGGGCGCTTTACGACCCAAGAAGACATCGATTACGTAATACAAAAAGTAGTGGATGTAACTACAAGACTACGCCAAGCGGTTTCAGCATAAACGCCTATACCGTCGTCTAGTTAGGCGACTGGCTGAACGCGTAGAACAGAGAGATTAAGCCATAGTGCTTTATTCATAGTTCAACGTAGTGGCCGAATAAGCATTGCAACAGTGGTTTGAACGCGCGTTTTTGTATTAGGCAAAGCGTAGGCTGTGTTAGTGCATTCCTTTTATTTTAGTGAATGTGGAAGAAAATTAATGCGCGTTTGAAGGAAATTGACCTTTAAGCAGCGCTTAAAACGCGTAAGTAGCCATAAATTAATGGCTGAATATTTGAGTGAAATAGTCGGGTATTATATACTACGGCACCAAAATTTTAGGCTGTCCGCAATGTAACTGGCAGTTTCGACAATGCTGTTGGGGAATCACCCAAGTAAATTAAGTTGTTGAAGTTGAAAGTCTATATAAATTACCAAGACCGTGGGGTGATTTATTTGCCAGTTAAGTAGAAAGGTTAGTGGCAGCAAATGCAGGCAAACAAGTGAGATCCCAACATGAGTGAACAGATCGAACAGGCGTTAGAAAGAAAGTACGATGCGGGTTTCTATTCAGAAATCGAATCGGAAACGTTTGAAAGCGGCCTGGACGAGTCGGTTATCCGCCGCATATCAGCAATGAAAAACGAGCCTGAATGGATGCTTGAATGGCGTTTGAAGTCTTATCATGCATGGCTAGAAATGGAAGAGCCAGATTGGGCGCATGTCGACTATCCGAAAATCGATTATCAGGCCATTTCTTATTACTCGGCACCAAAGAGTATGAAAGACAAGCCTAAATCGCTAGATGAAGTCGACCCTGAACTACTTCGCACCTACGAAAAGCTGGGTATTCCACTGCACGAGCAGGAAATGCTGGCAGGCGTAGCAGTAGATGCGGTATTCGACTCGGTATCGGTTGTAACTACGTTCCGCGATAAGCTTGAAGAAGCGGGCGTAATCTTTTGCCCAATTTCTGAGGCAGTACAAAAGTACCCAGACCTTGTAAAGAAATACATTGGTTCGGTAGTTCCACGCACAGATAATTACTTTGCTGCGCTTAACAGCGCTGTATTTACTGACGGTTCATTCGTTTATATTCCAAAAGGCACTCGTTGCCCAATGGAGCTTTCTACTTATTTCCGTATTAACGAAATGAACACCGGTCAGTTCGAGCGTACCTTGATTGTTGCTGATGAAGGCAGCTATGTAAGCTACCTTGAAGGTTGTACCGCTCCACAGCGCGATGAAAACCAGCTGCATGCGGCAGTGGTTGAGCTAGTGGCAATGGACGATGCGCAAATTAAATACTCAACGGTACAGAACTGGTACCCGGGTGACGAGAACGGTAAAGGCGGTATCTACAACTTCGTGACAAAACGTGGTGTAGCGCATACCAATGCCAAAATCTCGTGGACGCAGGTTGAAACCGGCTCTGCGGTTACGTGGAAGTACCCAAGCTGTGTACTTAAAGGCGACAACAGTGTAGGTGAATTCTACTCAGTAGCGCTAACGCGCGGTCGCCAGCAGGCTGATACCGGTACTAAGATGATCCACGTGGGTAAAAATACCAAGTCGACCATCATCTCTAAAGGTATCTCCGCGGGTCACAGTAATAACGCCTATCGCGGGCTGGTTCAAATGGGCCCTCGCGCAGACGGTGCACGTAATTTCACGGAGTGTGACTCGCTACTTATCGGTGACAAATGTGGCGCGCACACATTCCCGTATATCGAAAGCCGCAACCCTTCAGCCATTGTTGAGCACGAAGCAACAACATCGAAGGTGAGCGACGAACAATTATTCCTGTGTCAGCAGCGTGGCTTAGACACAGAAAAGGCCGTTTCTATGATTGTTAACGGTTTCTGTAAAGAAGTATTCAAAGAGCTGCCAATGGAATTTGCCGTAGAAGCCGGCAAGCTGCTCGAAATTAGTCTTGAAGGTTCAGTGGGGTAATCAATGCTTAGTATCAAGAATTTACATGCCAGCGTGGAAGAGAAGAACATCATTAAAGGTCTTAACCTTGAAGTTAAACCTGGTGAAGTACACGCTATCATGGGCCCCAACGGTGCCGGTAAAAGTACACTAGGCTACGTCCTATCTGGTCGTGATGGTTACGAAGTAAGCGAAGGCGAAGCCACGCTTAACGGTAAAGACCTATTAGAGCTTGAAGTAGAAGAACGTGCCCGCGAAGGCCTTTTCCTTGCGTTCCAATACCCAGTTGAAATTCCTGGTGTAAGCAATATGGAATTCATGAAAGAGTCAGTTAACGCTATGCGCGAACAGCGCGGCGAAGCGCCGTTAACTGCTGCTGAGTTTTTAAAGAAAGCAAAAGAAGCGTGTAAGCAGGTACAGCTTCCATTGGATTTCTTGAAGCGCGGTGTAAACGAAGGTTTCTCTGGTGGTGAGAAGAAGCGTAACGAAATCATGCAAATGATTTTGCTAGAGCCAAAGCTTTGTATTCTTGATGAATCAGATTCTGGCCTTGACGTTGACGCACTTCAGGTTGTTGCCGATGGCGTTAACAGCCAGCGCGACGGTGAACGTAGCTTCATCGTTGTTACCCACTACCAGCGTCTTTTAGACTACATCAAGCCTGACTTTGTTCACATTCTTGCCGACGGCAAAATTGTGAAAAGCGGTGACGCGTCACTAGCGCTAGAAGTAGAGAAGAGCGGATACGCATTCCTAGGTAAAGCGTACGAGGAGGCTGAAGCATGAGTCAATGGCTAGAACAGGTCATTGATGCGGCGCAAATCTCCGATTACTTAGCGCCCGTGCGTCAGCAGGCCTTAGAAAAGTTAAAAGCTGATGGTTGGCCAGCCCGTAGAAACGAAAGCTGGCGTTTTACGCCGCTAACACCCGTTGAAAAGCGTGAAGCTAAGCAAGCGGTTCAGGCAGACAGTTTACCGGTACCCGCTATCAATAACCTAAATGCTATCGACCTTGTATTTGTAGACGGTGTCTTGGTCACGCAGGTTAACACGCTAAATGTGCCAGCTGGCATGAGCATCACGTCACTTAATAATGATGATACTGCCACGCAGCAAGCGATCAGCAGTGTATACGGTCAGGTTAAACCTACCCGTCATATGTTTGGCCTAGTTAACGATGCGCTGTGCCAACACGGTATATTTATTAATGTTGAAGCAGGCGCGAAAATCGACACGCCAGTGCGCATTGTGAACATGGCGTCGCAAAATGTTGATGCTCATACGCGTGTGGTGGTGAAGGTCGCTGAAGGCGCAAGTGCTACTGTTATCGAGCAAGGTTTTGGCGATACTGAAAGTTTAACCACAGCGTTTGCTGAATATGACCTTGCTGATGATGCACACCTAGAGCACTATCGTTTTGCTATGTTTACTGGCAAAGCCAAGCAATTAGGCGGCAGCCACTTCAAACTTCATAACCGCACTACGCTTAACAGCACCATGGTGGGCTATGGAAGTGAGCTTTCCCGTTTAGATGTAGACATTCATCACGCCGGCGAATTTGCCGATGCAAAAATGAATGCCATTTATCTTCTGGCGGAAGGCGAGTTATTTGACCTTCACTCTACCATTGAGCACGCCATGCCTAACGGTACAACAGAAGAAAATGCGCGCGGTATAGTTGGTGATAAGGCCCGAGCAGTATTTAACGGGCGTATTCATATTCATCGCGACGCGCAAAAGACATTGGCTGAACTTAACAACCGCAACTTGTTGCTATCTCGCCGTGGCGTTATCAACACCAAGCCTGAGCTTGAAATTTATGCTGATGACGTAAAATGTGCTCACGGTGCAACGGTTGCTGAAATTGAAGAAGAAGCCTTGTATTACATGCTTACCCGCGGCGTTTCTCGCAGTAAAGCACTTGTAATGCTCAACTTTGGCTTCATTCAAGAGCTTATAAATGACGTGCCTAATGCGGCAGTCCGTGAATGGCTAGCACCAATTTTAAGTGAGCGCTTCGCCCAAATGGAGGTGAAATGAGCTTAGACGTTGCAGCACTTCGTGCCCAGTTTCCTATTTTATCTAAAACGGTAGACGGCAAGCCGCTGGTCTATCTAGATAATGCGGCAACAACACAAAAACCTCAGGCCGTTATCGACGCCTTAGTAGATTTTTACACGGGGACGAATGCAAACGTGCACCGCGGTGCGCACCATTTATCGGATGAAGCCACGCGCCGTTACGAAAATGCACGTACCAGCGTAGCAAAGTTCATTAACGCAAATGCGCGTGAAGAAGTTATCTGGACATCCGGCACCACAGAAGCCATCAATATAGTCGCCAATGGTCTTGGACAGCTACTAAGCGAAGGTGACGAAGTGATGGTGACTGAACTTGAGCACCACGCAAACTTGGTTACTTGGCAACAAGCGTGTCGCCGTTCTGGTGCAACGCTCAATGTTGTACCTATTTTCGACAGCGGAGAGTTAGACGTAGACGCTTTCGATAGATTGCTGTCTGAAAACACTAAGCTGGTGGCGTTTCCTCACGTATCGAATGCACTAGGTACGGTGAACCCAATTAAACTGCTTACTGAAAAAGCGAAAGCGGTAGGCGCATGGGTGCTGGTTGATGGCGCACAAGGCATTGCTCACGGCGGTGTTGACGTACAAGACATTGGGTGTGATTTTTACGCATTTTCGGGACACAAGCTATTCGGTCCAACAGGCATTGGCTGTCTGTGGGGCAAAAAGGAGGTGCTAGAAACCTGGCCTGTTTGGCAGGTAGGCGGCGAGATGATTAAAGACGTGACCTACCATGAAGCCACATGGGGTGCATTGCCAAATCGTTTAGAAGCCGGTACGCCAAACATCGCAGGTGCCATTGGTATGGGCGCTGCAGTAGATTGGTTTAGTGCCCTTGATGTCAATGCTTTGCATGAACATGAACAAAAGCTGCTTGCCTATGCTACCGAGCAGGCCGAAGCGTTTGACGGTATGCGGATAATCGGTACGGCACCTAAAAAGGTAGGCGTGCTGAGCTTTCTACTGGAAGGCGCGCACCCGGCGGACGTGGGCTTCATTCTAGATAGGCAAGGCGTTGCGATCCGTACCGGTGATAACTGTGCACAGCCGCTAATGAAGCGCTTTGGTATTCCGGGTACTGCTCGTGCGTCGTTCTCAATTTACAATACGCTTGAAGAAGTCGACAGCTTATTTGCTGCGCTTAAAAAAGCAAAAATGATGTTGGCCTAAGGAGGCATTATGAGTGTTGAAACTTTCGTACCTAGTACAAAACTCATTTCGCTAACTGACAGTGCCGTTAAGCATTTCGAAAGTAAGCTTAAAGACAAGCCGGGTCAGTTAATTCGTTTATCGACAAAAGTAAGCGGCTGTACAGGTTACGCCTACGTGCTTGATTTCGCAGATAGCGCGCAAGCCGATGACGAAATTGTTGAAATTTCGCCACTACTCAACGTAGCCGTGGCTGCAGATGCCACCGACCTACTGCGTAATACAGAAATTGATTACGTTACAGAAGGTGTGAACGGCGTTATTAAATACAACAACCCCAACGTGGTTGATGAGTGCGGATGCGGTGAAAGCTTTAACGTAGGCTAAGTGCCACGTCAAAGGCCATAAGTTAGAACAAAGAGTACTAAGTAGTTTATGAAGCAAAAAATGGTGACCACCGAGCGCGATTGTAAAGCGCGCTTAGTTCCTGCGGGCAATCCTACCGTGATCCCTGAAGGCGAGTTTGTGAATATCACCCAAGAGCTCGGTGGTAACTATACGGTAACGTGGCGTGGCAACATGTATCGCATCGACGGTACTGATGCAGGTGCTATTGGCCGTAAAGCGATGACACTAAGCTTTGACGCGCCAGAAGACGGCAACATTAGCGAGCAGCAAGTGTGGGACGCGTTAGAAACTATTTTTGACCCTGAGATCCCTATTAATCTCGTATCCCTTGGTCTTATCTACAAAGTTGAAATTGACCAAGGCACAGGCAGCGTTAATATTGATATGACCCTGACCGCACCAGGCTGTGGCATGGGCCCAGTATTGGTTGGTGATGTTGAATACCGCGTTGCCATGGTTCCCCATGTTAAAAACGTCAACGTAGAGCTTGTATTCGACCCTGCATGGTCCCGTGATATGATGAGTGAAGAAGCACAGCTTGAAGCAGGTCTGTTCTTCTAATCATCCACGCAGTGAAATTTAATCACACAGTTTTTCAAACAAATTAAGCGGAAATAGCGATGCAACTACCTAGCAGTGACGAAATTATTGATGATTTAGCGTTCTTCGACGATTGGGAACAGCGTTATCAGTACATCATTGATTTAGGGAAATCTATTCCGGGCTTGCCTGAAGATGCTAAAACACCTGAGCGTTTGGTTAAAGGATGTCAGAGCAGCGTTTGGCTGGTGGAATCTTACGACGGCAATAAAATCAACTTTGACGTAGACAGCGATGCAGTTATCGTTCAAGGACTGCTTGCGTTAGTACTTGCCGCTTATAATGACAAAACGCCAAAAGATATTTTGACGTTTGATATTGACGGATATTTTGAAGCACTAGACCTAGAGCGTCATATAACGCCAACCCGCGGTAATGGCTTACGCGCCATCGTGGGTAAAATTCAAGAATTAGCAAAAGCCAACGCTTAACTTTTTAAGCGTTGGTTTCTTTACGCCGTTTTAGGGTTTCATAGTAAAGGCTGTGGGGCAGGTGAGTCCTCGATAATTAGTTCTGTGCAAAATAATCTGTACGCTGTCATCATATTGTCATCGCCAACAGGCTAACCTTTCTCTACATTTGCGCATAAAAACAGTACTTTATATCTGATTTGATAAAGGCTCTGGTCAAGCTGCTATTTATTGCCTATAATTCGCGGCCAAAATTTTAAAGATACACACACTATTTGTTTGGAGAGAGAACATGGCTCTTGAGCGTACTTTTTCGATTATCAAGCCTGATGCGGTAGCTAAAAACGTAATCGGTGCAATTTACAACCGTTTCGAATCTGCAGGTCTTCGCATCGTGGCATCTAAGATGATCCACATGAGCAAAGAGCAAGCAGAAGGCTTCTATGCAGAACACAAAGAGCGTCCTTTCTTCGGCGCACTTGTAGACTTCATGACGTCTGGTCCTGTTATGGTTCAAGTACTAGAAGGCGAAAACGCAGTTCTAGCTAACCGTGAAATCATGGGCGCAACTAACCCAGCTGATGCAGCTGCAGGTACACTACGTTCAGACTACGCTGCGTCAATCGACGAAAACGTAGTTCACGGTTCTGACGCACCTGAGTCAGCAGCACGCGAAATTGCTTACTTCTTCTCTGAAGAAGAAATCTGCCCACGTACTCGCTAAGATTACGCAGGTAGATAAACGGGGCTATAAGCCCCGTTTTTTGTTTCTGAGCGTCTGAGCACGCTTTATGCTGCTTTGCTCGGCGCTCATTTAGGCGAGCTAAACCACGCTTCTCGCGCATTGCCTAAAGCGCGCTCAGATACTCAGAAGAAAGATATACGCTTTATGCTGCTTTGCTCGGCGCTCATTTAGGCGAGCTAAACCACGCTTCTCGCGCATTGCCTAAAGCGCGCTCAGATACTCAGAAGAAAGATATACGCTTTATGCTGCTTTGCTCTGCGCTCATTTAGGCAAGCTAAACCACGCTTCTCGCGCATTGCCAAACTTAACGTTTCTCTGCGTTAAATCGGCTTTTTCTCAAATCTCATCTGTGGTAAAATCCGCGCAAATTTTAATCAGCCTGAGTTTGTCGCTCAAGACATATTCGAATCGCTGGTTTTTACACCATATTCAGCAGTTAGAGGGGCATCCCTCGAAGGTAAAAGGGTCATCTTATTCATGGCAAAAACTAACTTATTAAACTTAAATCGCGAAAGCTTGCGCAATTTCTTTAAAGAAATGGGCGAGAAACCGTTTCGTGCCGATCAGGTGATGAAATGGATTTACCAGCACGGTATTAGCGATTTCGAGGAAATGAGTAACCTCAATAAAAACCTTCGCGCGATGCTCATTGAAAATTGCGAAATTAAAGCGCCTGAAATTGCATACTTTCAAGAAGCGAGCGACGGCACTATTAAGTTTGCACTTACCCTTGAAGGTGGTCAGGAAGTTGAATCTGTTTGGATCCCAGAAACTGACCGTGCAACGCTATGCGTATCATCACAGGTAGGTTGCGCCCTAGAGTGTACTTTCTGTTCAACGGCGCAACAGGGTTTTAACCGTAACTTAAGCGTGAGTGAAATTATAGGTCAGGTATGGCGTGTAGCTACTTTCCTTGGTTTGTCAAAAGACTCAAGCAAACGTCCTATCACCAATGTAGTAATGATGGGCATGGGCGAGCCTTTGCTTAACCTTAAAAACGTTGTACCAGCAATGGATATTATGTTGGACGATTTTGGTTTCGGTCTGTCTAAGCGCCGCGTTACGCTAAGTACATCGGGCGTGGTTCCAGCGCTAGATATGTTGGGTGACCAAATAGACGTAGCATTAGCTATTTCATTGCACGCTCCTACCGATGAATTGCGTAACGAGATTGTGCCTATCAATAAGAAATACAATATCGAAGCCTTCTTGGCGGGAGTCCGTCGCTATCTGGCTAAGTCTAAAGCGAACCAAGGCCGTGTGACGGTAGAGTACGTTATGCTTTCAAATATCAACGACAGCACTGAGCAAGCGCACCAGTTGGCAAAGGTATTGAAAGACACACCTAGTAAAATAAACTTAATACCATTTAATCCATACCCGGGTTCGCCTTATACATGTTCAAGCAATTCGCGTATCGATAGATTCGCAAAAGTGCTTATGGAATATGGATTTACCACTGTTGTACGTAAAACACGAGGCGATGATATTGACGCAGCGTGCGGCCAATTAGTGGGTGATGTGGTAGATAGAACGAAAAGAATGTTAAAAAAACAGGTGAAGGGCGAAGCAATTTCAGTAAAAATGGCCCAATAATCATTAAGATATTAGGGTAAGACTATGGTTGCAGGATTGCGAGCCTCACTGAGAATTGGTTTATTAAGTGCGGTTATTTTAACATCGGGCTGTGTGAGTAATAATCAGCCAGGAATGTATGGCGGTAACTTTGATCACGAAGAAGCCGCTAGGACACGCATGTCTCTTGGTCTTACCTATCTTCAAAATAACAATTACACGCAGGCTAAAAAGAACCTCGACAAAGCGCTCGAGTTCAACCCTCGCTCTGCAGATGTTCAGTTCGCGATGGCATATTACTATCAGCTGGTTGGGGATAACCTTCGAGCGGAAGAGTACTATGAAACTGCTATCGACCTTGCGCCTAACAATGGCGATATTGCCAACAGTTATGGCGCGTTTAAGTGCCAGAACGGCGAATATGAAAAAGCTAAAGCGTATTTCTTTGATGCCATTAACAACCGACTTTACGCTAACGCAGCGCAAACCTATGAGAACCTTGCTTTGTGCGCGCAAAGCCAAGGCAAGCTAGATGAAGCCATTGGTTATTTTCAGGACGCCTTGAAACATCAACCTGCCCGCGGAAAGAGCTTATTTCTATTAAGTGAACTATACACGGTTTCAGAGCAGTGGGAGCTAGCTGAGTCTACGTTACGAAAATACGAACGTGTTGCCAAAGTTACGCCAGATTCATTGTGGTTAGCTTATGAAATAGCCAAGGGGAAAGGGGATTTAGAGACTGCAAAGGGTTATGGCGAAATGATGTTGTCATTGTTCCCTGAAAGTGAGCTTACCAATCGTTACTTAGTGCAACGTGAAAGTATGCAAAACAGAGTAGTAAAAACTGTTAAATCATCTAAGACGTTTGAACCTGAAAATCACAATAACGCAAGCAATTCCAATAATAACGAGGTTGCGAAAGGCACATCAACTGGAAATGTAAGCGAGAAATCGGTAAATCAAGATGGCAAGGTTCAAGGTGAGTTGCAGAGCAATAATGTTAACAATACTACTAAGGTTGCATCCAACACGGCAGATAAAAAGCAAAATACTGAATTATCTGAGCAAAGTGCTAAATTCCATGTAGTAAAAGAGGGTGAAAACTTATATCGTATTTCTTTATTGCACAATATCAAAATGGCAACACTGCGAGAGTGGAATAATCTAAGTAATACTGGCGCTATTATTGCTGGTCAGACGCTTTGGTTAGTACCACCGAGTATGCAGGAGGAATAAGGTTTAATGGTGTCGGAAGAAAAAGCGAATCAAGAAGTAACTTCGCAACAACAAGAAAACACGCCAAGTCCAGGGGCAATGCTTAAAGCGCGCCGTGAAACGCTAGGTTTGTCTCAACAAGATATTGCTGATAAATTGTTTTTGAAAGCTAAACAAATCAATGATTTAGAGAATGACATCATTGATGAAAAGTCTTCAGTAACTTTTACAAAAGGATACGTGAGAAATTATGCCAAGCAATTAGGAATGAATTCTCAAGAAGTAATAGAAGCATTTGAGCGTTTTCACAATCAAACTTCAGTACCGTCTTCTGAGAAGCTGCAAAGTTTTTCAAAGCGTGTCGCAAAACAGACACACGATGACAGATGGATGATGGTAACGTACGTTATTTTGCTTTTAATTATCGCTGCGGTTGTTGTGTGGTGGTACCAGCAACCAAGTGACGACACGGTCGCCGAGTTGCCATTAAGCGAAGCAGTTAAGCGAGAGGCGGCAAATACGCCTATCCCATCAGCTAGTAATGGTTCAGACACCTCTGTTACTAATAGTCGCTCAGACGAAGAAGATACAATTGGAAGCAATCAGTCTAGTGAGTTCGAGAACAATAGTACAAGCTCAGTCTCTGCTGGCGAATTGAATGATCAAGACACAGGTTTTAATCAAGATGGCAGCTTGAATGATGGTGCAATCTCAGCACCCGATACAGAGGTAAATGATAGCAATAACCTTACCGCTCTGGTTAATTCTGCGAGTAGTAACGAACCCCAACCCAACATTAATGTGAATAATCAGTCTGATTCAGCGCCAATTGCTATGGTTTTCACTTTCGACGATGACTGTTGGGTTAACATAAAAGACGCGTCTGGAGAAGCCATTGCTTATGGGGTAAAGCAAAAAGGACGGGTTATGGAAATTCAAGGCGTTCCTCCTGTTGAAGTTACGCTCGGTGCACCGGATAATGTGCGCATATCAGTTAACGGCGAGTCTGTTGATATTTCTTCATTCCAAAACGGTAAAACAGCTCGTTTCGCACTTCCTTTATAGGTAATTAGATGTTTGCAGAAAGCCCTATTAAACGCAGAAAGTCTACGCGTATTAATGTAGGTAACGTCCCCATTGGTGATGGCGCTCCCATTGCTGTTCAATCTATGACGAATACGCGCACCACAGATGTGGCTGCCACTGTCGATCAAATAAACCGTATTGTTGCTGTAGGTGGTGAGATCGTTCGTGTATCTGTACCTACCATGGAAGCGGCTGAAGCATTTAAAGAGATTAAAAAACAGGTGAGTGTGCCACTAGTGGCCGACATTCATTTTGACTACCGCATTGCACTTAAGGTTGCCGAATACGGCGTGGATTGCCTGCGCATCAACCCAGGTAATATCGGTAATATGGAGCGTGTGCGTTCTGTCGTTGATTGTGCAAAAGACAAAAACATTCCTATTCGTATTGGTGTTAACGGCGGGTCGTTAGAAAAAGATTTACAAGAAAAGTACGGTGAGCCAACGCCAGAAGCCCTTGTGGAATCTGCTATGCGCCACGTCGACATTCTTGACAAACTCAACTTTGACCAGTTTAAGGTTAGCGTAAAAGCGTCAGATGTGTTCTTAGCCGTTGGCGCTTATCGTTTATTAGCACAAAAGATAGATCAACCGCTTCACTTAGGTATTACCGAAGCTGGTGGTCAGCGCGCAGGCGCCGTAAAGAGTGCAGTTGGCTTAGGTATGCTATTAGCTGAAGGTATTGGTGATACGTTGCGCGTATCGTTAGCCGCAGACCCAGTGGAAGAAATCAAGGTAGGCTTTGATATTTTGAAGTCACTGCGTATTCGTTCGCGCGGTATAAACTTTATTGCTTGCCCGAGTTGTTCACGACAAGAGTTCGATGTAATCGGCACGGTGAATGCCCTTGAACAGCGATTGGAAGATATACTCACGCCAATGGATGTCTCTATTATCGGTTGCGTGGTTAACGGTCCAGGCGAAGCAGAAGTGTCTGATTTAGGCCTTACTGGCGCACGTAATATGAGTGGTCTATATGAAGATGGCAAACGCGTTAAAGAGCGTCTGCCTAACGATGATCTTGTCGATAAGCTTGAAGCAAAAATTCGCGCCAAAGCATCGCGTATGAGTGAACAAAATAAAATTCAGGTATCAGTTAAAGACTAAGACATTTTTTGTTCATTGTTGTTTACTTCCAAAGCCCCTATAATGCGGGGCTTTTCACTATTTAGCAGTATGAGAATTTCACGTGGCTAAGACTATTCAGGCAATTCGAGGCATGAATGACTGCCTACCGGAGATTTCCGGTACATGGCAAAAGGTAGAATCTGTACTTCGTCAGGTTGTGGCGAGTTATGGTTACCAAGAAATACGTACTCCCATTGTTGAAAGCACAGACTTGTTTAAACGCTCTATCGGTGAGGTTACCGATATCGTTGAAAAAGAAATGTATACCTTCGAAGATAGAAATGGCGACAGCCTAACGCTGCGTCCGGAAGGTACGGCAAGTTGTGTGCGTGCGGGTAACGAACACGGTTTATTGTACAACCAGCAACAACGTCTGTGGTACATGGGGCCGATGTTCCGTCATGAACGTCCACAAAAAGGGCGCTATCGTCAGTTCCACCAGTTCGGTGTAGAGACCTACGGTATGGACGGCCCTGACATCGACTTAGAAGTGATTCTCCTTAGTGCACGTTTTTGGAAAGCTTTCGGTATCCAGCAGCACGTAAAACTTCAAATCAACACCTTAGGTTCAAACGAAGCTCGCGCTGCATATCGCGATACGCTAGTTGAGTTCTTAAAAGAGCGTGCGGACCAGCTAGATGAAGATTCACTGCGCCGTCTTGAAACAAATCCACTTCGTGTACTCGATTCAAAGAATCCTGATGTACAAGCTGCTATTGCCGATGCGCCAGCCCTTATCGATCACCTTGATGAAGAATCTAAAGTACACTTTGAAACCTTATGCGCACGCTTAACGCAAGCAGGCATTGAGTTTGAAATAAATCCTCGTTTAGTGCGCGGATTAGATTACTACAACCGCACAGTGTTCGAGTGGGTCACAGATAGCCTGGGAGCCCAAGGTACAGTTTGTGCTGGAGGCCGTTACGATGGCTTGGTAGAGCAGCTGGGTGGCAAAGCAACGCCAGCAGTTGGTTTTGCTATGGGCATTGAACGTCTGGTACTGTTGCTAACTACATTAACTGAAGAAGGTCAGGACCTGAGCTTCGCTGACGTATACGTCACAGCGATGGGCGATGAGGCACAGTCTTACGCTATTGAAGTAGCTGAACACCTTCGAAATACGCTTCCTAATACACGCATAATGATGCACTGTGGCGGTGGCAACTTTAAAAAACAACTAAAGCGTGCAGATAAAACAGGTGCACGTTTAGCGCTGCTTTTAGGTAATGACGAAATGCAGTCTCGTGAAGTAGGTGTTAAACCACTACGCGATGGTCAAGAACAAGTTACAGTCAGCTTCGATACCTTATCTGGTAAGGTTGCAGAGATGCTGAGCGCAAAATAAAAAGAGGACATCATGGAACAGTTCGCAACAGAAGAACAACAAGTAGAAGCGATTAAACGTTTTTGGAAAGAGCACGGTACGGCGATCATCGTGGGTGCAGCACTTGGTCTAGGTGGACTTTGGGGCTGGAGAGCGTATTCAGAAGCGCAAATTGAAAGTAAAGAAGCGGCATCTGTTGCTTATCAAAATGCCGTAGAGACTTTTGGTACCGAAGGCAGTGACGCAAAAGTTAAGGCTTTCATCGAAGAAAATAAAGATAGTGGTTATGCAAGCATCGCTAGTCTTCTTGCTGCCAAGCAAGCGGTAGATGCGGGCGATTTAGATGCGGCAGCATCACACCTTAATCACGTTGTTACCTTTGCCGAAAATGATGAATTAAAGGTACTTGCTTCACTTCGTTTGTCTCGTGTGCAAATTGAAATGAACCAGCTGGACGCGGCGTTGTCTACGCTTAGCAACGTAACAAATGACGCATTTTCAGCAGAAGTTTCTGAATTAAAAGGCGATGTGTATCAAAAACAAGGCAAGTTTGACGATGCTCGTTTAGCTTATTCAAATGCGTTAGAAAAAAATGCCAATAATCCGCTTTTACAAATGAAGCTAGATAACCTTTCGGTATCTGCTGCGCAGTAAGCGATAGCCTTTGGGCTGGTATAAATAATAAAGAGGTACGCAATTTGTTTCACAACACGTGTGGCCGTAAAGGTCGATTTGCTCGCACGATAGGTATGGCACTCGCGGTGTCTATCACAATGTCAGGCTGTTCTACTATTTCAGACTGGTTTGCTGATGAAGAAGAGTTGGAAATTCGCCATCTCAAACCAATTGAAGCTAAGTTCACCCCACAACTTGTGTGGGAACGAGACATTGGTGATGGTGTTAACCATTATTTTTCTCGCCTCCGCCCTGTTTATGCCTATGACAAGCTCTATGCTGCTGACCGCCATGGAGCTGTTGTCGCAATGGATCCTGAAACGGGAAAAGTGTTGTGGGAGAAAGATTTCGCACAGTTTCGTTCAGAGGGCATGCTGAGCTCGGTCACTAATTTATGGCGTAGTGGTGAGACTGCACGTATTGGCGGAATCGCAGTAGCAGACAGACATGTATTTATTGGTACCGAAAACGGTTATGTAGCTGCAATGGACGCGGAAACTGGTGAGCTTGTTTGGGATGCATCTGTTCCAGGTGAGATTTTAGCGGCTCCGGCTGCTGATGAAGGTATCTTAGTGGTTAACACTGGCGCTGGTAGCTTGTTTGGCTTTAGTACACGTACCGGAGAGCAGCTGTGGAGACACGAAGGCGATACACCTCCACTAACACTACGTGGCATCTCTGGCCCAATTGCATCAAACGGTGGTGCTATCATCGGCACACCAACAGGTAAGATTCAGGTTAATCTTATCGAAACGGGCGTACTTGCGTGGGAAACCGTCATCGCCACGCCTTCTGGTGCAACAGAGCTTGAACGTATTGTAGATATTGATACCACACCCGTTTTATTTGGTGGCACGGTTTATACAGTTTCTTATAACGGAACATTGGCTGCGGTGGAGCTGCGCTCAGGTCGTGTTATTTGGAAGCGTGAATATGCATCATTTCGCAATTTGAATATCGACGGCAACAAAATTTTTGTTGTAGATAACAACTCCAACGTTTATGCCCTTGATAGACGAAACGGTGTCGAGCTTTGGTCTCAAGGTTCACTTAAGCATCGTTCATTAACAGCGGCAACACCGGTAGGTGAACACGTTGTTGTTGGTGACAATTGGGGCTTTTTGCACTGGATTGAGCAAGAAACAGGTAAAGTCGTTGCTCGCTTAGATGTAGGCGGCGATGATGAAGATGATTCAATTTTTGCTGCACCATTAAAAGTTGAAGAGAGCATTATTGCGGTAACTAGAAACGGTGTAGTTGCCTCGGTTCGAGTTCCTAAATAGCCACAAGTTGTAGATAACGACTGAATATCAAAGGCACTTCAAGTTTGACTTGAGATGCCTTTTTTACATCAACTAATTTTCGCAGTGCCCGGATACATCCTTTTTCAACAGGCAAAGCCTTCTTCATCCTTGTTATTGAACGCCATTGGTATTAGGTAGTGAACAAGGTATAATGCGCCCATTCTTAAAAGCCTCATAGTAATCCACCAATCGTTAGAGACTACTTCTCCCAAACGTTACTTGTAATGGGTGGCATATGTGGCTTGAGCTTATTAGCTTTCATGACCCTTAGGATCTGAATAAATGTTACCCGTTGTTGCTTTGGTTGGCCGCCCTAATGTTGGTAAATCAACCTTGTTTAATCGCCTTACAAATACCCGTGATGCACTTGTTGCTGACTACCCGGGGTTAACTCGCGACCGTAAGTACGGCCAAGCGAAATTTGAAAAGCGCCAGTTCATCGTAGTGGATACCGGCGGTATTACAGGCGATGAAGAGGGCATTGATGCTGAAATGGCACAGCAGTCTTTGTTGGCTATTGAAGAAGCAGATGTAGTTTTATTCTTGGTTGATGCTCGAGCAGGTATGCTTCCTGCAGACCAAGGGATTGCTGACCACCTTCGACGCATAAACAAAAAAGTGTTTGTTGTGGCGAACAAGGTTGACGGAATCGACGGCGATAGCGAAAGTGCGGAATTCTACTCGTTAGGCTTAGGTGATATTAAGCAAATTGCTGCTGCACACGGCCGCGGTGTAAGCCAATTGTTGCAGGACGCCTTAAAGCCACTTGAATCCGACTTCCCAGACATGGAAATTGTTGATGAAGAGCCTGAAGAAGAAGAGGATGCTGAAACCCAGCGTCAGCGCTTACAAGAGTTGCCTATCAAACTTGCTATCGTAGGTAAGCCCAACGTTGGCAAGTCGACACTGACAAATCGCATCTTAGGTGAAGAGCGCGTCGTAGTATTCGACATGCCTGGCACCACCCGTGATAGTGTGTACATTCCAATGGAAAGGGATGAGCGAGAATACATTCTAATTGACACTGCGGGCGTAAGAAAGCGCAAAAAAATCAGCGAAGCCGTAGAGAAGTTCTCTATTGTAAAAACCCTTCAGGCTATTGAAGAAGCTAACGTAGTGTTATTGGTCATTGATGCTAGAGAAGGTATTACCGACCAAGATCTTAGCTTATTAGGCTTTGTACTTAATTCAGGGCGTTCTTTAGTAGTTGCTGTGAACAAGTGGGACGGTTTAAGCACAGATGTTAAAGATGACATAAAGCGTGAAATGGACCGCCGTCTAGGCTTTATTGATTTCGCAAGAATTCACTTTATCTCTGCACTTCATGGCTCAGGTGTGGGTAACTTATTTGAGTCGGTACAAGAAGCATATATGAGCGCGACCAAGCGTATTAATACCGCTCTGCTTACTCAAATTATGGAAATGGCGCAGGATGACCATCAACCCCCACTCGTACGCGGACGCCGCGTTAAGATGAAGTATGCTCATGCGGGCGGTTACAATCCGCCAGTTATCGTTATTCACGGTAACCAAGTTGATGACTTACCCAGTTCATATAAGCGCTTCTTGATGAATTACTTTAGAAAAGCGCTAGAAATTATGGGCACGCCCATCAAGATAGAATTCAGAGAGGGTAATAACCCATTTGAAGGTAAGAAAACTAATTTGACCTTGGCGCAGCAGCGCAAGCGCCGTCGAATGATGTCTTATTACAAAGATAAGAAATAGCACACCGAAGACCAGCGCTACGTTTAAAAGCGTAGCGTTTTTGTTAATGAGTCAAGCTGGCTAAGCTCAATTGTGCTTCGAAATTACATCTTTTGATTACTGATATTTCAAGCTACCACTTCCCCAATTTTTAAAAACTTCCTCACAATCTGTTCTTCCCGATTACGTACTGTTGTGGCAAAACGAACACTTCGCAGCATTCATTGCATCGTTGGTTTTGCATCGCTTGTGCCAACAAGTAATGGATCAGTCATAATTACAACTAAAGTGTAATATTTTCCGAGTTTAAAAAAATTTTAATTTTTGCTTAAAAATTAAAAATTCGACCAACCCATGCTGCATGCGGTATTGCGCATAAATTAATCTATGGTTCTGTTCTTGCAAATAAAGATTGCCCCTTCGGCCGTTGGGGTAATTCTAACTCTATGATCAGGATGAATTTATGAAGAAGCGAATTATTGCCGCTGCCATCGTTGCAGCGACTACAATGCCAATAAAAGCCGCAATTATTACGCAAGAAGTATCCTTTGGTGAACAAGGAAGTCCTTTCGATGTGGCTGATGTCTCGCCCCTATCTGAAAGCGTGTTTATTGATGCATTCGATCAAACACTAGGTACATTGAATGCTGTTAACATAATGGTCTATGGACAGATAGACAGCGAAGGGCGATCAGTCAATGGAAGTTCAGAGCCAGGGCGAACAGATGTTAATATCTTCCTCGCATCAAATTGGCAAGTTTCCAGTAGCGTAGCTGATACGTTTATATTTGAACCAGCAAACTTTATAAATCCTCTTGTCTCAGCGCAAAGTTCGCCTGAGGGGACATTTACAATGATCCCAGGAGAAGACTCTGCTGAGTTCGAATTCGACGTTACAACAGGCGAACGTTCAGGAATGTTATCTAACGTTGACTTGTCAGCATTTTTGGCAGGAACACCCATTGAGTTTTTATTTTCTACTGATGCTAGAACAAACGTGTTTAACCAAGTTGAAGGTGGCTCAGGTAGCTTTACCAACGAGTTCTCCACAGGTTCTTGGGGTAAAGTGTTCGTAGAATTTGATTACTCGCCGACTGCTACAAGTGTCTCAGAGCCAGCAGCATTTAGCTTATTTGGTGCAGGTCTATTTTTCCTTCTTTCAAATAGAAGAAAAGCACTGAAAAAGTGAGTGTGACGGTTTTCGTAGCTTAGAAGACGACCGTATTTAATCCACGTTAAGGAAGAGTTATGTCAGTGGAAAAATTGCACTCAGTATCACAACCGCTTCAAAAAGACCAAGTTTATAACTGGTTTGACAGATACAAACCCAAAGAACAGGCGAAAGTTCACTTTCTAAGTAGTAATGTGAAACGTAAGTCGAACAGTCTGATGAAGCGCTTTATCGAAAAATAAAGTCAGGGACGGTTCGCTCGGTACAGTGGTTCTTAGCTAAGAAAGGGTCTAGACCTTTTCAGCATTAAACCATCAATACGTGCTTTCTAAGAGCAATGAGCGGACCTTCTTCATCATATTCGACTCTTCGGGCACTTCAACATTAACAATTAACTGATTGACGATATTGTCTGAAAAGTCGGGGGGGAAGGTTGTAGACACTTTCACGATTTTATCTTGCTGTCTGAAAACGTAAGTCGTAGCGTAAATTGTCGGTGAAGTGTCTGACGTCGCACTTAGTCCCAACTTCCATCCAACCAATGAGCCATTTACCTCGTAACGGGAAGCTGGACTCACCTGAGACAAGTTGAGGTGTTGTAAGTTGGCCGCAGTGTTAGCTTTCTGAAGGTCACTTTCTAACTGCTTCGGTAACAACTCGCTCTCTTCTTGCGATAGTTGAGCTAAAAACGGATACACGGTCACGTCAACTAAGGCATCCTCATAATCCGGATGAGTATAACGAGTAATCGAACCGCTAAACGGGTCGGCAAAAAGTTGTGTATCTAATTTAGTAAATTCGCCTACTGTTTCTGGCACGCGTAAACCAATTTCATAATTACTGGCTTCTAGGGCAGTAAACAAAAACTGACTGGTAAATAACCCAGTATGTTTGGCGTATTGGAGCCAGCGATTAATTAGCGATTGAACTTGCTGGTTATCAATACTCGTTTGTTCGGCTTTCTCATCGCTGTTATCTATATCAGAATCAAATGAAGAAGAATCTATTTCTATTCCTCGCCACTGAAGAGTGAACTCCGCGAACTGTTTTGAATGGCCTAGATGTATACTTGGCGCTGAACCAACGTTCGCAATCAGTAGCTCGTAATCGTTACCTTCGCCATAAGGAAGCAGGTTACTAAATTCTCCAGATTCCCGAAGAACCTTGATGAAGCTATCTGGAGAGATAGCATCTTCAAAGCAGTGTTCGGCGATAGCGGTTGAATTATTATCTGATTCGCTTAATTTTTGTTGCGCGTCACAAGCCTTGAGTAAGGTTTCGCTAGGGTAGGTAGAGAACACTGAGACAGGCTGGTTTACCATAGATGCAAAGGAGAAGTTAGGTACAAGCGCCAAAATGCACACACATAAAGGTGACATAATCTTTGCAATTACTAATTGGCGCGATATTAGGCCCCAGATTGCATTGGCCCGCCGGCGAAAACTGAAAATTGAAAATGCGTTTACATGAACGAGCATTATACTAAAGGCTACCTATTGACGCTGAATACCTGTCACTGTACTGGTTATTTCACCGTCAGTCACTCGAGATTTAATCTCATCGCCTACATTTACTTTATTCACACTGTTTATGGCTGTTTGGTCGGTAAATGTGATGCTGTAACCGCGGGCTAACGTTGAAAGAGGACTTACAGACTGTAAGAGGCTGACCTTAGCGCCAAGTTCACTTTTTTTACTTTTAATAAGCGCATTCATACTTGATAAAAGCTTTGTTCTAGCATAGTTCAATTTGTCTTGTGCTCGTGCCACACCTGCCGATGGTGACTGTTGGTTTAGCCTGAACTCAAGAGCATGTAGTTGCTTCTCTGCTTTTGCTAAATCGCTTTGCATCTTATGCGCTAAACGAAGTTGTAGCCTGTCTAATGTTTGCCACTGTGACTGAATGCGACTTTGTGGATGCAATGCATTTAGCCGTTGTTTCTTTAAAACAAGCTGCTGTTTACTAGCTTGAAGGTATTGATGTATTGCCCTTGCTAAGCGTTGTTTTTGCTGATGCAAGGTTTGATGCAGAGCTGTAGAGTCCTGACTTAAGATTTCTGCCGCAGCGGATGGGGTGGGGGCGCGAACATCAGCGACGAAGTCACTTATCGTGAAATCCACTTCATGGCCCACGGCGCTAACAATAGGCAGATTACTTGCGGCGATTTCTCTTGCCAAGCTCTCATCATTAAAACACCACAAGTCTTCCAACGAACCTCCGCCTCGCGTAAGTAATAGCACATCGACTTCAGCGCGTCTGTTAGCCGCACTCAATGCCTTGATTAATTGTTGAGGAGCAGTCTCGCCTTGAACCATTGACGGATAAACGATGACTTCAGTTTGCGGACTCCTGCGTTTTAATACACTCAATACATCGTGCAGCGCTGCGCCGCTTGATGAAGTTATTACGCCTATGCGATTAATACGTTCAGGTAAAGGGCGCTTTTTGGTAGCGTCGAAGAAACCTTCGTTATTGAGTTTGAACTTCAGCGCTTCGAATGCTTGCTTAAGCGCACCTTCACCATCACTTTCCATGTGTTCAACGACGAGTTGATAGTCACCGCGCGCTTCATATAGGCCTACTGATGCTCGCACTAAAATTTTATCGCCTTCTTTCGGGCGAATGCGAACATTGCGGTTTGAGCCTTTGAACATAGCCGCGCGCACCTGAGCTTTGTTGTCTTTTAAGGTGAAATACCAATGGCCTGATGCTGCCGCCACAAAGTTAGATATTTCAGCCGATAGCCAAACAAGGCCAATTTCGCCCTCCAACACGGTTCTGGCTAAGCGATTTAGCTTGGTAACTGTTAAAATTTGTCGAGACGTAGATGGCGAATTTGTAAACATAAAAAAAATCACTGGGTTTAATACATTTAGAGTTTACCTGAAAACTAAAAAACACTACAATTGCGCCGCAATTAACCCTCAACTGAATAGGTGTTGTTGCATGCTACGTATCATCCAAGAAGCCCTGACGTTCGACGATGTGTTGCTGGTTCCCGGCCACTCGACCGTCCTCCCTCACACAGCAAACTTACAAACGCGTCTTACCCGTGGTGTAACGTTAAATATTCCAATGGTGTCTGCTGCCATGGACACGGTTTCTGAAGCCCGCCTAGCTATTGCGCTAGCCCAAGAGGGTGGTATTGGTTTCATTCATAAAAACATGAAACCTGAAGAGCAAGCCAAACACGTACGTGAAGTTAAGAAATACGAAAGTGGTGTGGTATCTGACCCAGTAACGGTGGAAGAAAATGCGACCATCGGCGAAGTTATCACGCTGTCTAAACGTCTAGGCTATTCTGGCTTCCCGGTAACTGACAAAGACAATAACCTAATCGGTATTGTGACAGGCCGTGACCTTCGTTTTGAAAAGCGTTTAAACCTTCCTATTAGTAACGTTATGACCGGCAAGGATGATCTGGTAACTGTTAAAGAAGGTGCAAGTTCTGAAGTTGTGTTAGACCTTATGCACGAACACCGCATTGAAAAAATTCTTGTGGTTGACGATGCGTTTAAGCTTACGGGCCTTATCACCGTTAAAGACTTCCAAAAAGCAGAAAATAAGCCAAATGCATGTAAAGACTCGCTTGGTCGCCTTCGCGTAGGTGCAGCGGTAAGCGTCGGTCCAGGTACTGACGAACGTATTGCACTACTTGTAGATGCAGGCGTTGACGTTCTACTTATCGATACCTCTCACGGTCACTCACAGGGCGTTATTGACCGCGTTAAGAAAGTGCGTGCTGACTACCCTGATGTACAAATTATTGCGGGTAATGTTGCGACGGGCGATGGCGCGAAAGCTCTTGCCGAAGCTGGTGTAGATGCTGTTAAAGTAGGTATTGGCCCTGGTTCAATTTGTACTACCCGTATCGTAACCGGTTGCGGTGTGCCTCAAATTACTGCGGTATCAGATGCAGTAGAAGCGCTGAAAGATACTGACATTCCAGTTATCGCTGACGGCGGTATACGTTTCTCGGGTGACATTGCTAAGGCGTTGGCCGCTGGCGCAAGCTGCGTAATGGTTGGCAGCATGTTGGCAGGTACTGAAGAAGCGCCAGGGGAAGTGGAACTTTTCCAAGGCCGTTATTACAAGTCATATCGCGGTATGGGTTCACTAGGCGCTATGGATCAAAGCCACGGTTCGTCAGACCGTTACTTCCAAGATTCTGATAACGCAGAGAAATTAGTACCAGAAGGTATTGAAGGCCGCGTAGCGTACAAAGGTCCAATTGCTAATATTATCCATCAGCAAATGGGCGGCTTGCGCTCAGCCATGGGCTTAACGGGCTGCGCAACGATTGAAGAGCTCAATACCAAGGCCCAATTTGTGCGCGTAACTTCAGCCGGAATGGGCGAGAGCCACGTTCACGATGTAAGCATTACCAAAGAAGCGCCAAACTACCGTTTAGGTTAAGGCGACCGACGACTGCGAGGCTGGTACTACACCAGCCTTTGTTCTTTTATTTAACGGGTAAAAATAAAACATGACCACAAATATCCACGACCAACGCATACTTATTTTGGATTTTGGCTCGCAATACACGCAGTTGATAGCACGTCGTGTTCGCGAAATTGGCGTTTACTGTGAGCTTTGGGCTTGGGATGTAACCGAAGAGCAAATTCGCGAATTTAATCCACAAGGGATTATTCTGTCAGGTGGCCCAGAGTCAGTCACCGAAGAAGGCTCGCCACGCGCGCCCGAGTACGTATTTGAAGCTGGCGTGCCAGTGTTAGGCGTATGCTATGGCATGCAAACCATGGCACAACAGCTAGGTGGTGGCGTACTAGGTTCTGACAAGCGTGAATTTGGTTATGCACAAGTAGAAGTAATTAAGCCAAGCCCGCTTTTGGATAAAATTGAAGATGCCATTGGCGATAACGGCGCGGCGCTGCTTGACGTATGGATGAGCCACGGCGATAAAGTGGCGGCTATTCCTGAAGGTTTTGAGACCATCGCGCAAACCGCTTCATGTCCGCATGCTGCAATGTACAACGCAGAGAAGCAATTCTATGGTGTGCAGTTCCACCCTGAAGTGACTCACACTCGCCAAGGTATGCGTCTATTGACTCACTTTGTAATGGACATCTGTAAATGTGAAAAGCTGTGGACAGCTGGCGCAATTATCGACGATGCCATTGAGCGTATAAAAGAAAAAGTGGGAGATGAAGAAGTTATCCTTGGCCTTTCAGGCGGCGTAGACTCGTCAGTAACTGCAATGCTGCTTCACCGCGCAATCGGTGACAAACTTACCTGTGTATTTGTAGATAATGGCCTGCTTCGCTTAAATGAAGCTGATCAGGTTATGGAAATGTTTGGTGACCACTTTGGCCTAAACATCATCCGTGTAGACGCTGAAGAGCGTTTTCTTGATCGCCTAAAAGGCATTGAAGACCCTGAGCTTAAACGTAAAGCTATTGGTAATGAGTTCGTTCGTGTATTTGACGAAGAAGCGGGCAAGCGTGAAAACGCGAAGTGGTTAGCGCAAGGTACCATTTACCCAGACGTTATCGAATCAGCGGGTTCTGCAACGGGTAAAGCGCACGTGATCAAATCGCATCACAACGTAGGTGGTCTTCCAGAAGATATGGAGCTAGGTCTTGTTGAGCCACTGCGTGAACTCTTTAAAGACGAAGTACGCAAAATCGGCCTTGAGCTAGGTTTACCGTACGACATGCTTTACCGTCACCCGTTCCCTGGTCCAGGTCTAGGTGTTCGTGTACTTGGTGAAATTAAGAAAGAATATTGCGACTTACTACGTCGTGCAGACGCTATCTTTATTGAAGAGCTATATGCAGCTGATTTGTACCAAAAAGTAAGCCAAGCGTTTACCGTATTTCTTCCTGTGCGCTCAGTCGGCGTAATGGGTGATGCGCGTAAATACGACTGGGTTGTAAGCCTTCGTGCAGTAGAGACCATCGACTTCATGACAGCTCACTGGGCACACTTGCCATACGACTTCCTAGGTAAAGTGTCTAATCGCATTATCAATGAAATCGACGGCATTAGCCGTGTAGTTTACGATATTTCTGGTAAGCCGCCTGCTACGATTGAGTGGGAGTAATATTTAGATAACAAAAAAACCGGCAAATTGCCGGTTTTTTTGTTTCAAGCCAGCCCCCTTTATCCCGCTTAATATTTTTGTTGAAAAAATGTACACTTCGTAATACTTTGGTTATTAAATGAGCTGTTCAAGGTGTCAGCTTCAAGATTAGTTCTGGTTATTATCATAACGGGTTGTTTTTAATGCCATAAAACAATTCTCAGAGGAACTATGAAAAATACACATGGAAATGGCTGTACAATCAACTCTCCTTTAGTTATAGGTGGCGTGGGAGGTAGCGGAACCCGCGTTGTAGCTGAAATAATGATGCTGGCTGGTATTCATCTTGGCTATAGCTTGAATCCAGCAAGCGATAATCTCTCTTTCACGCTAATTTTCAAACGCAATAAGTGGCTTTTTAAAGTTCTAAAAAACGGACTTCCCCTAGACCGTTACATTGCGTTGCATGAAGCTCTTCTGTTAAATAAACCGCTTTCGCTAAGCGAAAAGACAACGTTATTGAAAGTGTTGTTTTCTTGGGCTCAAAGGGGGGAGACGACGCTAGGTCTTGGTAGACATTGGGCTCGACGTTTTGTAACCGAGCAATTAATGGCTCAAACTAAAAAGCCAGAAGTATCTGGGCGATGGGGATGGAAGGAGCCTAACAGCCATATTCTCCTTCACCAGTTGTTCGATTACTACCCAGAGATGAAGTATGTTCACACTATACGACATGGTCTCGACATGTCTTTAAGTGAAAACCAACAACAACTACTAAATTGGGGAGCGATGTGGGGGGTTGAAACAAGGTGCTCACCAAGTGAAATAAGACAACGGTCATTGGAATATTGGTTAATCGCTAATGAAAGGGTGGTGGAATTTCAAAAGCTATATGGCCAAGACAGGGTACTTATAATCAATTACGATGAATTATGTAGTGACCCTGTTGAGCCAATAAAAAACCTTTTAGCGTTCGCGGACGTCGACGTGTCTGATGGCTGCTTCGCATCGATGGTAACGCTACCTAAAGCCCCTTCTTCATTAGGGCGTTACAAAAGTACAGATTTGAGTTCGTATGACAACGATTCGTTGAAACGTGTTCGTCAGCTCGGTTTTCAAATTTGAATTTTATTAGCTAGCGGTTATGTCTTAATTATCCTTGTCTAAAGAGAGCAAGACAATTCTCTTTAGACAAGCCATTCACTACAATTCCAACCGAGTTCTTTTTCTAAACCTTTAATCCCATCAGCATAGACCGCCTGTAAATACGCTCTGTCATCTTCTGAAATCTTGGATTCATATGTTCTTGAGTGCACGTCCCTTTTCTGAACATTATCTAGGTGTGAAACGCCGATAAAATCGCAAACTTTATTCAATGTTTCCTGTGGAAAGTTTTTGAGGTCTTCGTTTTTCAATACAAGTATATTTTCCCGTGGAAATAGGCTCCACAGTCTTTCCAGTTGTTCTAAATAATGTCCTCGGTCTACGTAAGAGTATCGTCTACTATCCTCCGACTTTTTATCTTTACAGCGTGCTTCTTCGCATTCTATAGCTTCTCTAAATGATAGTGGTTCCTGACCTCTATTGCGTGTCATATTCCAATGAGAATAAGCCCTATCGACAGGGTTTCTAAGCACGACAATTAACTTCATCTGGGAGTTGTATTCATGTATGCGTTCAGGAGCATTGTCCCAATACATGTAAATAGGTGTAGCTTCGCCCAAAACCTTGTGGTGCTTCTTTGGAGAAAAAAATGCGTGATAGTGCGAATAATCGGGCAATTCTACCTTGTCAAAAAAGTGGACCTCTTTTCTCTTGGCCATGCAGATTTCATGATGTTCACTTAAATACTCTGCAAGCGCTGTAGTACCTCCCTTCTGGGTACCGCACACTAAAAAGTTTACTTTACGTGAAAAAAACAAGCGATCCCTGATTATATAATAACTATTCTTTAACAAGCTTTTCATTACTCGATTCCGTGTAGACTTAAATTTCAAACTCACCTGAGTAGTTCATTTTCATAGGCATAAGAAGCCCGAAGTAAGTTACTAGACCAGACCAAATTTAACAAGTTTCCCTATCATTAATTGCAGGTAAAGAGTCAATGAGGTCAGCTTAATGGTTTTATAAAACGTCGAATTCACCGTTAAAGAAAGCTATTTCCAATCTTCAACATCAGTAAAATAGTGGAAGTTTCAATAAACCAGCTACGATAGTGCCATTGTGTATCTATCAATTTAATTTAAACTCTCCAGACAGAAAAAACATTACGTATTTACTCAATGTAACCGTAGCGTCACAAAAATATCATTTAATGGCGCCGTCCTTCTTTTTATTTTTAATAAAGGTTAAATCGTGTTCAATTACACAAGCATCAGCCGTTTGGTGATGACGCCTGTTCTAGCCAGCTTTTTAATTCTTGTACTGTTAAACGGTGCGTCAATTCTAAAATCCTTCTCTTTGCTGAATTCATTCGATGAGCTAGAGAACACGCTTGTTCAGTCTGAACGAGACGTTAACAACACGCTTAGTGCGTTTAAAACCCAGGTGCAAGAGTGGAAAAATGTGCTATTGCGCGGTCACAAGAGGGAAGATAGAGAGAAATACTGGGAGCGATTCCAACAGCGAGAAGCGGATATCACTCGTCAGTTTGACCAGATGCTATCAAGTAATGTGATAAGTGAAAGCGTAAAGTCTGATATTAGGCAATTTCAAAAAGCCCACGCGCTAATGGCTGAGAAGTACCGCGAAGGTTACGCCGCATTCGTTAAGTCAGGGTTTGACCCAAAGGTTGGGGATAGCTTTGTTCGAGGTATAGATAGAGAGCCTGCGAAGCTCCTTTCAGGAATCGCTTCACAAATCGCAGCGGATTCAGCGAATGCGATTACTGAACTTAAAGCTAATACGCGAACTATGTTGTGGATTATTCTATTAGCAGCGATTTCACTGTCTGTGGCTTCGGTTGTATATGTGATTGCTCGTTTGCGCTCTCAAGTTATTAAACCAACAAAGCAGGTTGCAGCGTGTATCGCATATCTAGCTAATAGCCGCTACGACTACAATTTGACCTATGCCAGTGACCATGAGCTAGGTATGCTTGCAGATTCCGCACGAGCATTACAGTACAAATTAAACGACTCGGTAGCACAACTGCGACAAGCAGAGAGAGAAATGGAGAAGGCATTTGGTACCTTAGGTAATGTAAGCCAATCCATTATGGAAGGAGCAAATGGTCAACGAGATGCGTCACGCTCTCTTGATAGCAGTACAGATAAGCTAAAGGAAATTGTACAGAACTTAGTGGCTATTACCGATCAAGTTGCTGTGGCGACCAATAACTCTGAAAAGAACGTAGCGAGTTGCTACGCCACTTTCGAAAGCGCCAATGCAGGTTTTAAGCAGTTAGCTAAAACAGTGACGGAATCAAGTAATATTGTGTCTGAACTGCAAAGCCGAAGTACTAATATTCTGAAAGTGGTAAATGTGATCAATGAGATTGCTGATCAGACTAACCTGCTGGCACTCAATGCAGCAATCGAAGCCGCTAGAGCGGGCGAGCATGGCCGAGGCTTTGCTGTGGTTGCTGATGAGGTTCGAGCACTTGCCGCTAAAACTCAACAGTCTACAAAGGAAATCAACGATATCTTGAGTAGTTTCGAATCTGAAGCAAAAGGTGCAGTAGCAGCAATGTCGTCAGGCAAACAGTTATCAGACACTAATGCAGCCGAAGCGGCGACAGCGCTTGAAACACTTAATAACGTGGTTAGGGATATTCAAGAAACAGCCAGTGTAGTTGTAGCGCTTAACGAAGCTGCAGATGAACAAGAGGCTGTACTACAGCAGGTGGAAGCAATTATTAGCAATGTGGTTACATCTTCTGAAAAATACCATCAGCTTGCACAGCGTGATGATATGTCGCGCTCGATGAAAAGTATGTCAGAAAACGTTGAAAAAGTAGTGAACAGTTTGACCCGCTAACAGTGCTTTGTCAGTATTAGAATGAAGCAGGGGAGGGAGTGTGTGAGTAATATGCAGACTCCTTTTTCTTTTGCGGTTCTAGACGTATATTTCTGATAATTAGTACTGATAAGAATGACAACACCACTCGTATTCCACCCCATTTATAGCCAGTTAGATCTACCTGAGCGGCACCGATTCCCCATTGAAAAGTATGTGGGTATTCGAGATGAGCTTATAAATCGGGGGGTGGAAAAAGCGCGATTTGTTAGCCCGTCAGCGGTTGATTTATCTCTTCTAAGAACCTATTACGACTCGGATTATGTCGAGGCACTTACCACTGGAGCGCTTGATAAAAAAGCCATGCGTCGAATTGGTTTTCCGTGGTCGGAACAATTGATTAAGCGCACGCGTACCGCTATTGCCGGGACTTGCTTAACCGCCAAGCTTGCATTAGAGCATGGCAAAGCCCTGAATTTAACCGGGGGGTATCATCATGCATTTGCGGATTTTGGTTCAGGCTTTTGCTTGTTCAACGATTTATATCTGGCAGCGAAAACCATGCTTCAAACCCCCTCCATTGAAAATGTGCTTATTGTCGATTTAGACGTGCATCAAGGCGATGGTACAGCTAAACTCGCCGAAAATGATCGCGATATATTTACCTTATCTATCCATGGTGAAAAGAACTTTCCTCACAGGAAGCAGCGTTCCGATATCGATATTGGGCTCGATAAAGGCACTGAAGACGATGAATATTTAACTACGCTTGAGCAAGCGCTAACGATGGTAATGAGGCAGTTTCAGCCCGATGCAATTATCTATGACGCAGGCGTTGATGTGCATGTAAATGACGATTTAGGCCACTTACACATATCTACACAAGGCGTATATGAAAGAGATAAACAAGTGTTTGCTCTAGCTGAGCGTTTAGGCGTTCCAATTGCTGCCGTTATCGGTGGAGGCTATCAAAGAGATATAGCAGCACTGGTAGATGTGCATATTCAGCTTTATCGCGCCGCTGGAGTGATTAACTAATAAGAAAACGGGGATAACGTTAAAGTAATCCCCGATTTCTTATTGAAATGGCTTGAACCTAAAAACAGGTGCTACAGGGTTATAAAAACAATAGCTGGAAGCCAATACCAATGCGTTCCTGTGAACGGTTATAATCGATAAGCGAGTCGCCATAGCCGTTAAAATACTGCAGTAATACTTCATAACGGTCAGAGATAGGGTAGGTGAAGTCCAACTGAATACTGCCGCGGTTCTCATCTAAATCAAGGTTGTTTCGCAAAAGCGCCAGCACCTTAAAAGCTCCAATTTTTCTGCCATAACCAAATTCCATTCTACCGTAATAGTCTAGTATATCTGGGTTATCGTCACCGGTAGGATCAAGCGGGTCTGTTTTCTCGTCTTCAGGAATACGGTACCAGGTTTTTAGGTAGTAGATATCGTCGTCGTCGCTAAAAACAATCGATGCGAATATGCGGTTCCAGCTTCGAGAGCGTAGCCCACTTTGACCATTTGACATATGATTGAAACCCACCTGAAAAGTATTAAACTTGTAGCCAAGTACAGAGTAATCCGCAGTCTCTTGCCAAAAGACTTCTGGTTCATAGTTGGTTTCGCGAAAAGGTTTAGATGCTTCGTTATTGTAGAGTTGCCAAAAAGAAGTCAGGGTAAAACCAAAATAAATACCATCGAACCCTGTATCTTCCAAATACAGAGGAAGCTTTGCACTCACTTGGAATTTTGCTTCTTTGTTATCAACGTTTTCGTTCGTCAATTCCTCACTGGCGACAGTGCTAGGGTTGGAAACGTAGGTAATTGGAAGTAGATAATTTTGTCTATGCTGAGTGATAGCGAAAACGTTATCTAACGCTTCTTTATCACCTTCTATGCGATTATCAAGCGCACTTTCGGTGATAGTGTCACGTTTGATGATATCAATAACTTCAATACCTTCTTCATTTTGTGACGTTTGATTTTCTTCACTTTTAGTAACGGTTGCTTGTTCGCTACTTTCAACAGTTTGTGATTGTTCGTTTACCACTTCTGACGACTGTTGTGCACACACAGGCGTACAAGCAGCAAATGCTGCCAAAAATACAAAAGGCTTTAACACAGACACCTTTAATTCTCCGTAACGTGGGGTTGTTGTTATGCTTAACTGAAGTCCAGTGCTTGGCCTTCTGAAGATGCAAATAATTGTAAATTAGACTCTGCCACTGTGACATATTCATTACAATGGTCTACGACATCATCTATATCGCTATCGGTGCGTTCTGGATCATGACTATACAGAGCTAATTTTTTCGCATTACATGCCATAGCTAGTTTTACAGCCTCTTCTGCCACCGAATGCCCCCATCCGTTCTTCGCTGGCATATCAGATAACATGTACTGTGCATCATGAATGAGCAAGTCTGCATTTTGCGCAAATTTTGCGAAGTCGATAAAGTCGGTTTCTTTTTTATAAGGGGGGTAAAGCTCATTGTCAGTGATATAGGCAACTTTTGCACCATCAGCTTCAATGCAATAAGCACTTCCATGGCCAGGATGATTCATCGCTAGACGCGTAATAGTTGCGCTGCCGATTGAAAACCGGTTTGTGGATTTGGGAATATCAACAAGGGAGATGTTTGCTTTCAGCGCGCTGCGAGGCACTGGAAATAACGACCCTTCCATTTGCTTTAAAATTTGGTCAGGCTCATCAAGAAGAGTTTGACCAGGATAAATATTAATTTCGCGTGACGCTTGGTAAATCGGAGCGAAAAAAGGAAAACCTTGTATATGATCCCAATGATTATGGCTTAATAGAAGGTGGATTGGCGTGTCTTTTTGAACGAGGCGCTCGCCGAGTAAGCGAATTCCTGTGCCTGAGTCGAGGATGATATCGGTACCATCCTCAAGCTCAATATGAACGCATGCAGTATTGCCACCATAGCGGACGAAAGCTGCTCCCGGGGTAGGGATTGACCCTCTTACGCCATAAAATGTTAACCGCATACGCCCTCTTTTCTTATCTATTAGACGAGTTTAGGCATTAGAGAGCGGCTACAAAATCCTTTGCTGCGCTAAGATCCAACAACTGCTTCTCGCCAGTACGTCTGTTTTTATACTCAACCTGTTGATTATCTAGGTTTCTTTCACCGATGACAATGCTATGAGGTATACCAATTAATTCCATATCATTGAACATGACACCTGGGCGCTCTTTCCTGTCATCAAATAGAACTTCAACGCCAAGCGCTACTAGCTCTTCGTAAAGCGCTTCTGCTGCTTCTTTGATACGATGAGACTTGTGCATATTCATTGGTATTAATGCAATTTTAAACGGTGCAATAGGATCTGGCCACTTTATGCCAAATTTATCGTGGTTTTGCTCGATAGCCGCTGCAACAATACGAGACACCCCGATACCGTAGCAACCCATAGTAAGGGTTTGGTGTTTGCCTGACTCGCTTAGAACGCCACAATTCATGGCTTCTGAATATTTGCTACCAAGCTGGAAAATATGACCCACTTCGATGCCGCGTTTAATATCTAGCGTGCCTTTCCCGTCAGGAGATGCATCGCCAGCTACTACATTGCGAATATCAACACCGATTGTGCCTTCTGGCCAATTTACGTTAATATTTACCTTACCGCCTGCGCCAGCGCCAGTGGTGAAGTCAGCAAGGGCTGCAGCACTTGCGTCAATAAACGCTGGAACAGGTAGGTTGGTTGCGTCAGCAAACAAAGGTGACACACCTAGAATATCTTTTGCTTGTTCAAACGAAGCCTCTACAAGCGGGCTTGCAACACCGTCTAATTTCTCAGCTTTAACATCATTTAGTTCATGATCAGCACGAAGTACAAGGGCTACCCATTTGTCAGCAACCACTTCTTCGCCTTTACTATCTACTTCGTTAGCGGCTTTAACTAATACTACTTTAACGGCGTTTGATGCTTCTGCTTCTACGCTTTTTAGAATGGCATTAAAATCTTTGCCCTTGGCATCTTTAGTTTCTACCGCTGCACCCGAGGCGACAGCCTTTTCAGGAGCCACTGCTTCAGCCATTTCAACGTTTGCTGCGTAATCACTTTCACTTGAGAAAGCGATGTCGTCTTCACCTGATGCTGCAAGTACATGGAATTCGTGAGAATGATTACCACCGATAGAACCTGAATCGGCAATGACTGCTCTGAAATCTAGGTCCATACGCGAGAAAATAGCGCAGTAAGCGTCATACATTTTCTGATACGTTTCTTCTAAACAGCTGTCTTCTAAGTGAAAGCTGTACGCATCTTTCATGGTAAATTCGCGACCACGCATAATGCCAAAGCGAGGGCGTACTTCGTCGCGAAACTTAGTCTGAATTTGGTACAGGTTCAGTGGAAGCTGTTTGTAGCTGCTAATTTCGTTACGCACTAGCGCAGTAATCACTTCTTCGTGTGTTGGGCCTAATACGAAATCACGCTGGTGGCGGTCTTTAATGCGAAGCAGCTCTGGTCCATATTCTTCCCAACGTCCAGATTCTTCCCACAAGTCAGCGGGCTGTACAACTGGCATTAGCACTTCAATAGCGCCTGCTTTGTTCATTTCTTCACGAACAATATTGGCTACTTTATTAAGTACACGAAGACCAGAAGGCAACCAAGTGTAAAGACCTGAGGCTAGCTTTCTGATCATACCAGCTCTTAGCATAAGCTGATGGCTGATAACCTCTGCATCGGCAGGTGTTTCTTTCTGCGTGGCAAGCAAATATTGACTAGTGCGCATGTAAAGCAGGTTTCCTGTTATAAATGTATTTATGACTATGGGTGTGATGGCCTCTGATAAGCTGAACGTCACGTTACTCTGACAGGCTCATATACAGTGGCAGGTTGTCACACGCTTTGGCGTATTCTAATTAACTGTGAGGCATTTCGCCACAGACTGTTGACACTATTAGTGTAATTATCCTATTTGAACCAGTTCGGTGACCCGCACAGCGGCGTCTTTTATTTCAAAACCCACATCTATGTCGTAAAGGGTAACGCGATAAGTTTTTTCGTCGTTATCAAGTTGCTGCTTATAAGCAGGGCGGGGGTCTTGCGCTAATACAGCCTTTACCAAGGCAGAAAAGTCGTGATGCCTTTTTTCTACTTCCTCAAGTATAAGCTTGAGCCTGTCTGCAAATAACACTTCACGATTGGGAATAGGACTAATTTCATTAAGCTTATCGGTGGCATTAGTAATGCTGTCTGCATAAGAAATATAGGGCTTAATATCGATAAGTGGTGTGCCGTTGACTAAATCTACACCTTCCACCACTAACTGCGCCTTACCATTTTTGCTGATTATGCCTTTATTTTCTACTACCGACATGCCGATTCCATTTGGCCTGTGCGTGCTGCGGCTTGCCAACACCCCCATTGTAGAGTTTCCACCTAGGCGAGGCGCCTTTACCGTATTTTTCCAACCGCGTTCAATGTTCTGGTGAAAGATAAAAAGTAGCCACAGGTGGCTGTAATTCTCTATCCCTTTAAGCATGTGAATATCGTCGAAACCTTCTTCGAAGGTGATCACTCCTTGCGCTTTAGCTAAATTGGGCTGTCTTGGAATAGCAAACTTTTGTTTGAAGGGCGTAGCAACGGTTGCAATCGCCGAAATAGTAAAAGAATGGTGGGTATTCACGCGATAACCTTAACGTATTCGAAAATGTCTGAAGTTGTCATATTACTCACATAATCTGCAGGTAAAGTATCAACTCAAGTGGAAGCTTGAGCCAAATTAAACATTCTGTTTGTCGTAAGCAAAATGTTTGTTTGGGTTCCCTGGAGTAATCCATTTCTTGGGGCCCGCCTAATTCATATGTATATTTTTTCTACTTCAGGTGTTTAAACTTAACAGAAAAAAGAAAACTACATGTGTTTTATCGAGTGGGCTTATCTTTTTTAATCGCTTCCAATGCGTTCTGAAAATAAGGGCAACCAAGGGCCTGTGCTTTTTCTATATTGTGACTGAATATCTTTTCAGCATCTTCTTCGTTTTTCATATAACGCGTAATATCAGCTTCACGAATTAGATGTAAAAGCGGATAGGGAGAGCGATTGGTATAGTTTTCGGCATCGTTTATGTCGTTGCCTTCAAACACGTAATCAGGGTGGAAACTCGCTAGCTGATAAGTACCACTAAATCCCCAGTCGTGTAACATGCTATCGCTAATAGCCAACACATCAAGATACTCCTCAAAATCAGCGATAGCTGGGTGAGTAAGCGCAATTAGTGTTGTAGCAGTAGAATCATTCTCCTCTAAGTGGCGCAATTCATCATAAAGGGATTGAATGACTTCACCTGCGTCGCCTGTAATTACCACACATCTTATTTGGTTGGGCGTTCGGACATAGCGAGCAAATGGGCAAAAGTTGTGTTTTATTACAATGTCGTCAACCCAGTTAAGCGTTGCATCAATAACGTGCTTTTCGCACAACAGGGATCTAGAGTCTGCCATAAAGGTGTTGGTCAATTTGAATCAGCATTTAATGTTGGAGGCAGTATAAAGCAAAAAGGCAGAGTTTTAATTTCTGCCTTTAAAATTAGGTTGAGCTTTGGTGCTTTAAGAGTGATATTTTACGTATGCTTCAAGTGTATTTTCGATCAAGCTTGCTACCGTCATTGGGCCAACCCCACCTGGTACAGGCGTTATCCATCCTGCGCGCTCTTTCGCCTTTTCGAAATCTACATCACCTACTAATGAACCATCGTTCAGACGATTAATGCCAACATCAATGACAATCGCGCCTTTTTTTACCCAGTCGCCAGGGATAAAATTAGGCTTACCCACTGCAACTACCAGTAAATCTGCGCGTTGCACATGGCTTTTAAGATCTTGAGTGAACTTGTGGCAGGTAGTAACAGTGCAGCCTGCTAATAATAGCTCAAGACTCATAGGGCGACCCACAATATTCGACGCACCTACAATAACCGCGTCCAAGCCTTTAACAGGGCGCTTAGTAGACTCGATCATGGTCATAATGCCTTTTGGCGTACAAGGGCGTAGCGCAGGAATACGCTGGGCAAGACGGCCGATGTTATAGGGATGGAATCCATCAACATCTTTATGAGGGTGAATACGCTCAAGCACCTTCTCTGCATTCAAGCCCGCAGGCAAGGGAAGCTGAACCAATATTCCATCTATTTCTTTATCTTCGTTTAGCTCATCTACTAAATTTAACAAGGTTTCTTCTGTGGTATCAGAAGGAAGGTCGAAAGAGCGAGAGACAAAACCAACCTCTTCGCATGCTTTACGCTTATTAGAAACGTAAACTTGAGAAGCTGCGTCGCTGCCGACAAGAACAACGGCAAGACCTGGTTGCCTTTTACCTGCTTGTGTCAGTGATTCAACATAGGATGTTACGTGTTGGCGAACTTGTTTGGCAATTAATTTGCCGTCAATAAGATGAGCGGTCATAGTCTTGTACGATTCTTATATGGTTGGGTGGTCAACAAGTGCCCTATATTGTTTCATAAAATAGGAGTAATACTCTAGCAATTATTAGAGCCTGTTAATCTTTAAGTGATCGAACATTGTTGAAACGCCCTTTGTTCTTAATTTAAGGCAATAAACATCGTGTCCCTTTTAGTAACCCAAGCCCATTGATGAATGTTTAGTGAATTATCCTATTGAGTTTGTAACTGTCGCTGAATGTTTAAAAGGCTAAAGTGTAAAGTTATAAACGTGCTAGATATCTAATTTCGATGCACAAAAGTATGACTCAAGTCAGGTGAAATCTAACTCAATTGGTTAAAAAAACGTGAGAATGGATGCTTTGTGAGCGGTTGATGATTTTATTTGAAAAAGTGTTTGACGAGGTGGGGGGATGTCAGTAATATTCGCACCCCGTAACGGCACAGAGGCTAACGCTTTTAGGTCGGTACATCAGTCGGTGAGTGGCGCAGCTTGGTAGCGCACTTGTTTTGGGTACAAGGGGTCGCAGGTTCAAATCCTGTCTCACCGACCATTTTTGCAGCGAAGATTCGCCAAGCGCCCGTAGCTCAGCTGGATAGAGCAACGGCCTTCTAAGCCGTGGGTCGCAGGTTCGAATCCTGCCGGGCGCGCCATGCGAGTCAGGTAGGTCCTGATAGCAAGGCTGAATTTTTACATTTACATTGCTAAAATAAAGCGTGTAAATTGCAAACACACCTATGGTGGGCGTAGCTCAGTTGGTAGAGCCCCGGATTGTGATTCCGGTTGTCGTGGGTTCAAGTCCCATCGTCCACCCCACTTTTAGCGGAAGTGGTGGAATTGGTAGACACGCTGGATTTAGGTTCCAGTGCTTCACGGCGTGAGAGTTCAAGTCTCTCCTTCCGCACCATATTTTCAAGCTTTATTAAAAGCTTAGTATAAGCATTCCTGTCGGTGAGTGGCGCAGCTTGGTAGCGCACTTGTTTTGGGTACAAGGGGTCGCAGGTTCAAATCCTGTCTCACCGACCATTTATGCTTTTTTTCGATTTGGCGATTATCCCTAGTTCAGCGATTTAATGTCTTGAACTTGCAGCTCGCGAATTGAAATAAAGAGCACTATCGAGCGTCCCAGTTAGGTCCTGACAGCTCGATATGCGTTTATGTGTTTATCAATTCACACATAAACAGATTCAGGACTACAGTGGTGGGCGTAGCTCAGTTGGTAGAGCCCCGGATTGTGATTCCGGTTGTCGTGGGTTCAAGTCCCATCGTCCACCCCACTTTTAGCGGAAGTGGTGGAATTGGTAGACACGCTGGATTTAGGTTCCAGTGCTTCACGGCGTGAGAGTTCAAGTCTCTCCTTCCGCACCATATTTTCAAGCTCAATAAAGCTTATCAAAAAGATATCTCTGTCGGTGAGTGGCGCAGCTTGGTAGCGCACTTGTTTTGGGTACAAGGGGTCGCAGGTTCAAATCCTGTCTCACCGACCATTATCTTTCTTTCTACTTTCTTTTCTCTGTTCGATAAATTCACTAAAAATCCCTCTTTTTCATTATTTAGGCCAATAGTTATGTTATTTGGTCAAAATGCGTTCAAATGGATGTTACAAACTTGTGTTTGCCTCTCGACTCTTGTGGTATGCGGCTGTATACTACCGCGTCTTTTTTAACCAGTACGTTTGTTTCGGGTTGGCTTTTTGACACAGTTTCGTGTCCTAACTTTGATTTTATAAACGTCGAATAACGACCTCTACCCCGGAGTGATATGCAACTATTGCATGGCGGGAGAGGGGATTGAGAACAAAACGCCTGTAAAGGCGTATAGTTGAGGTAACATAATGCAAGTTTCAGTCGAGACGACCCAGGGTTTAGAACGCCGTCTTACTATCACCGTTCCAGCTGACACGGTTGATTCAGCAGTTAAGTCACGTCTACAGCAATTGGCGAAAACACAACGCATCAACGGCTTCCGTCCAGGTAAAGTTCCTGTAAACGTAATCAAAAAGCGTTTCGGCCAAGCTGTTCGCCAAGAAGTTGCTGGCGATGTTATGCAGCAAAACTTCTACCAAGCAGTGATTCAAGAAAAAATTCAGCCTGCTGGTATGCCGAAGTTTGAACTGACTAAAGACGAAGATGGTCAGGACCTAGAATTCACAGCATCTTTCGAAGTATACCCAGAAGTAGAAGTGAAAGGTGTTAGCGATATCGAAATCGAAAAGCCAGTAGTTGAAATTACTGACAAAGATCTTGATAACATGATGGAAACGCTTCAGAAGCAGCACGCAACTTGGAAAGAAGTTAAGCGTAAAGCGAAGAAAGACGACAAAGTTATCATTGACTTCGTTGGTTCTATCGACGGTGAAGAGTTCGAAGGCGGTAAAGCAGAAGATTTCGCACTTGAGCTTGGTAAAGAGCGCATGATCCCTGGTTTCGAAAAGCCACTAGTTGGCGCGAAAGCGGGTGAAGAAGTGACTATTGAAGTAACTTTCCCAGAAGATTACCACGCTGAAAACCTAAAAGGTAAAGATGCAGTTTTCCAAACTACAGTTAAGAAAGTAGAAGGCTTAGACCTTCCAAAAGTTGACGACGAGTTTGCTAAGCTATTCGGTGTTGAGGAAGGTGGTGTAGAAGCGCTTAAAGCAGAAGTTCGCAAGAACATGCAGCGTGAACTAAACCAAACGCTTAAAGCACAAGTTAAAGAAGACGTAATTGCTAAGCTAGTTGCTGCTAACGAGATTGATATTCCTCAAGCGCTTATCGATCAAGAAGTAAACGCACTACGCGAGCAAGCTAAACAGCGTTTCAGCCAACAAGGTGGTGGTCAGAACCTTCCAGACCTACCTGCTGAATTGTTTACTGACAACGCTAAACGTCGCGTATCTATTGGTCTTCTTCTAGGTGAAGTGATCAAGCAGAACGAACTTAAAGCAGACGAAGCTAAAGTTAACGAGATGATCGAAACTGCTGCTTCAGCGTATGAAGATCCGCAAGAAGTTATTGATTACTACAACAATAACCAAGAGCTTATGCAGCAAATGCAAAACGTTGCACTAGAAGAACAAGCTATTGAGTGGGTTCTTGAGCAAGCAAAAGTTACAGAAGTAACTAAAGCTTTTGACGAGGTTATGAACAAACAGGCGTAATTTTTTACTGTCTGATTGACATTACTTGTCAGCAACTGCTTAAATGCTCGGAGCCTTCCGAGCATTTTTGTTTTTAACGCTAGATAATCAAGGTAGCTATGACTAATACCCCGTTTGACCCAATGAATGCACTTGTTCCTATGGTTGTTGAGCAAACCTCTAAAGGTGAGCGCTCATATGACATTTATTCTCGCCTATTGAAAGAAAACGTAATTTTCTTGGTAGGACAAGTTGAAGATCACATGGCCAACCTCATCGTTGCTCAAATGTTGTTCTTAGAAGCTGAAAACCCAGAGAAAGATATTTTCCTATACATAAACTCACCTGGCGGCTCCGTAACTGCTGGGATGGCAATTTACGATACGATGAAGTTTATCAAGCCAGACGTGAGCACAGTATGTATGGGCCAAGCTGCAAGCATGGGCGCATTTCTACTATCTGCAGGAGCAAAAGGTAAGCGTTATTGTCTACCTAACTCGCGCGTAATGATTCACCAACCGCTTGGTGGTTTCCAAGGTCAGGCCTCTGATTTTGAAATACATGCGAAAGAGATTCTGTCTATTAAAGAGAAATTGAATCGCCTTATGGCAGACCATACCGGTCAAGACTATGAAAAAGTCGCGCGTGACACAGACCGTGATAACTTCTTGAGCGCAACTGAGGCAAAAGAATACGGCCTTGTTGACCAAGTTTTAGCAAATCGATCTGACGTAGCCGCAACTAAGTAGTATAGTTATAGTAGACCTGAGCCAGTGCATAGCACGTTTTGGTTTTCGGCTCAGGCAAGGCAGAGGCAAAAGTAATGAGTGATAAGCAAAGCGGTGACGGTGATAATAAGCTACTGTACTGTTCGTTTTGTGGCAAAAGCCAACACGAAGTAAGAAAATTAATAGCAGGCCCGTCGGTATTTATTTGCGACGAGTGTGTTGAGTTATGTAACGATATCATTCGCGAAGAAATTAAGGAAATCGCGCCAAAGCAAAAGCAGGACGCTTTACCTAAACCAAGTGAAATTCATGCTCATCTAGACGATTACGTTATCGGGCAAGAGCATGCAAAGAAGGTATTATCTGTAGCGGTGTATAACCACTACAAGCGTTTGCGCAATGGCGACGTTCACGAAGGCGTAGAGCTTGGCAAAAGTAATATTCTGCTAATTGGTCCTACAGGTAGTGGTAAAACATTGCTTGCAGAAACATTAGCGCGATTACTTGATGTGCCATTTACCATGGCTGACGCAACCACGCTAACAGAAGCGGGTTATGTAGGTGAAGATGTTGAAAACATCATTCAAAAACTACTGCAGAAGTGTGACTACGACGTTGAGAAAGCGCAACGCGGAATTGTTTACATAGATGAAATCGATAAGATTTCTCGTAAGTCTGACAATCCATCTATTACTCGAGATGTATCGGGTGAAGGTGTACAGCAGGCGCTTCTAAAATTAATCGAAGGTACGGTTGCATCTGTTCCTCCTCAAGGTGGTCGTAAGCATCCACAGCAGGAATTCTTACAGGTTGATACTTCTAAGATTCTATTTATCTGTGGCGGAGCGTTTGCGGGTCTTGATAAAGTTATCGAGCAGCGTGCACAAAAAGATACCGGTATCGGATTCGGTGCTACTGTTAAATCAAAAGATAACAGTAAGAAAATAAGTGAACTGTTTAAGCAAGTTGAACCTGAAGATTTAGTGAAATATGGTTTGATACCAGAATTCATCGGTCGTCTTCCGGTTGTAACAAGTCTTGAAGAGTTGAACGAAGAAGCACTAATTCAAATTCTACGTGAACCTAAGAATGCAATCACCAAACAATATGGTGCATTGTTCTCGATGGAAGATGTAGAACTTGAATTCCGCGACGATGCACTTAACGCGATCGCCAAAAAGGCAATGGATCGTAAAACAGGCGCTCGTGGTCTTCGTTCAATTGTAGAAGCGGTTCTACTTGATACCATGTACGACCTTCCTTCAATGGAAAATGTTAGCAAAGTTGTTATTGATGAAACCGTCATTCGCGGTGAATCAAAGCCAATTTTGATTTACGACAGCAACGAAAAAAAAGCTGCGTCTGAATAGACGCTGATTTATAAAAAAGAAAAGGTCCTTCGGGGCCTTTTTTGTTTTTATTCCTCCCAAAAATTTAAGGCGTTATTTGGCTATTCTTACCTACGTATAATTGAGGTGAAGCTCCTGAGAATGAGTGATATTTGAGCAGTTAAAGCAATTCTCGCTATCCTTTCTACTAGATTTTTGAGTTTTGTATTGCCATTCGGAGCAAAATCGATAATGGTTATACTAAGGTCAACAGGCCCTGGAGCAGGGAAGGTAAGGTTAAGGAATTAACGCACTTTAATAAGTTTCGATTGAACTTTGCTCTTGCATCCCCATATAAAAATGACATTTCAAACTAATTGAGAACAAGTATGACAGTTGAGCGTGAAAATCGCATTGAAATTCCTGTGCTTGCCTTGCGGGACGTGGTTGTTTACCCGCATATGGTCATACCCCTATTTGTTGGGCGTGAGAAATCAATTCGTTGCCTTGAAGCGGCAATGGATAATGACAAACAAATTTTCCTAGTAGCACAAAAAGACGCTGGCGTAGATGAGCCTGAAGCGGACGACATTTATAACGTTGGTACCATTGCTACTATTTTACAGCTTCTGAAACTACCTGACGGCACTGTTAAAGTGTTGGTAGAAGGTAGTGTGCGTGGTGAAATTGAAAGCTATAAGCAGTCAGAGCCTTTCTTTGTTGCAAATGTAGACAAACTAACTGACGAAGATATTGATGAGAGCGAACAAGAAGTGCTTATTCGCTCTGCGGTATCTCAGTTTGAAGGCTACGTAAAGCTAAACAAAAAAATTCCACCAGAAGTGTTGACGTCACTTAATGGTATCGAAGACGCGGCCCGCTTGGCAGACACCATGGCTGCCCATATGCCACTTAAGCTAACTGAAAAGCAAAAAGTGCTCGAGATGCAGGGCGTAAACGAGCGTCTTGAATATCTGATGGCGCTGATGGAAGGCGAAATTGATTTGCTGCAGGTCGAAAAGAAAATTCGTACCCGCGTTAAAAAGCAAATGGAAAAGAGCCAGCGCGAGTACTATTTGAATGAGCAGATGAAGGCTATTCAGAAAGAGTTAGGTGAGCTAGATGACGCGCCTGATGAATTTGAAGCACTGTCTAAAAAAATAGCTGACGCTAAAATGCCTAAAGAGGCAGAAGATAAGGCGAAAGCTGAACTTCAAAAGCTTAAGATGATGTCACCAATGTCTGCAGAAGCTACCGTGCTTCGAAGCTACATTGAATGGCTCACTAACGTACCTTGGAATAAGCGCTCGCCGGTTAAGAAAGACCTTTCTCGCGCAGAGAGTGTGCTTAATGAAGACCACTATGGTCTTGAGAAGGTGAAAGAGCGCATTCTTGAGTATTTGGCCGTTCAGCAGCGTGTTAAAAAGCTAAAAGGCCCGATACTTTGTCTTGTTGGTCCTCCTGGTGTAGGTAAAACCTCGTTAGGTCAATCTATTGCTAAAGCGACAGGCCGCAAATATGTGCGTATGGCGCTAGGTGGCGTGCGTGACGAAGCAGAAATCCGTGGTCACCGCCGTACTTACATTGGTTCACTGCCAGGTAAGCTAGTGCAAAAGATGGCTAAAGTTGGAGTTAAAAACCCACTGTTCCTGTTAGATGAAATCGATAAGATGTCATCAGACATGCGTGGCGACCCAGCTTCGGCGCTTCTTGAAGTGCTAGACCCAGAACAAAACAACAGCTTTAGTGATCACTATCTGGAAGTCGACTACGACCTGTCAGACGTTATGTTCGTAGCCACCTCTAACAGCATGAATATTCCAGGCCCATTACTTGACCGTATGGAAGTGATTCGTCTATCTGGCTACACAGAAGATGAAAAACTCAACATTGCGAAGAACCATTTAATTGGCAAGCAAATGGAACGCAATGGTCTGAAAGCGAAAGAATTGGAAATTACCGATTCTGCCGTGATTGGTATGATTCGTTATTATACCCGTGAAGCGGGCGTGCGAAGCCTAGAGCGTGAAGTGTCTAAGGTATGTCGTAAAGCGGTTAAAGATATCTTGCTTAAGAAGAGCAAAGATAAAGTAGTCGTAACGCAGGATAACCTTAAAGATTATCTTGGCGTTCAACGCTTTGACTACGGTAAAGCCGATAAAGACAATCAAATTGGCCAAGTTACAGGACTTGCTTGGACGCAAGTAGGTGGTGACTTACTGACTATTGAAACCACGTCGGTTCCTGGTAAGGGTAAAATGACGTCGACAGGCTCTTTGGGCGATGTCATGCAGGAGTCGATTAAGGCTGCTATGACAGTGGTAAGAAGTCGTGCTGAAAAGCTTCGTATAAACGATGACTTCTATGAAAAACGTGATATTCACGTGCATGTGCCTGAAGGTGCTACGCCGAAAGATGGTCCGAGTGCAGGTATAGCAATGTGTACCGCGCTAGTTTCTTCACTAACGGGTAATCCTGTAAAGTGTGACGTGGCTATGACCGGTGAAATCACCCTGCGCGGCGAAGTACTCGCTATTGGTGGGCTTAAAGAAAAGCTTCTAGCAGCGCATCGCGGCGGCATTAAAACAGTAGTTATTCCAAAGGATAACGAACGTGATTTGGAAGAAATTCCAGATAATGTGAAGAAAGATTTATCTATCCATCCGGTTAAGTGGATTGATGAAGTCCTTGATATTGCACTGCAGGAACCTGTAGAAAGCTTCAAGGTGGTTAAAAAGTAACTTAATCGATTGGCTACAATCCTTTGTTTTTAAAGGCGTGTAGCCGTTTTATTTCTATAAAATAGCAATAATTGAACAAAAAATGTGCATTGAGCGAAAGAAAAGCTGATTTTTTTAAAAATAGGGCTTTCAAGTCGCAAAAGTTGTGTTACCTTTAAGTGGTATTCGCTTGAAGCCTTGCCACAAAAGGGATTGCAGCGATTCATTAATAAAGTTAATTATTTGTGACTGAAGCTTGATGTTAACAATCAAGCTTGCTATAACGTTCAAGCAAAATCGTTTTGGACAAACAGTATAATAACAATCGAAGGGGATCATAATTGTGAACAAGTCTCAACTTATCGACCAAATCGCTGCTGGTGCAGACATTTCTAAAGCAGCTGCTGGCCGCGCTCTTGACGCATTCACTGACTCAGTAACTGCTGCGCTTAAAGACGGCGACCAAGTTGCACTAGTAGGCTTTGGTACTTTCTCAGTTCGCGAACGTTCAGCTCGCAGTGGCCGTAACCCACAAACTGGTGAGACTATTCAGATTTCAGCAGCGAAAGTTCCATCTTTCAAAGCTGGTAAAGCACTGAAAGACGCTTGTAACTAAGCACAAAAATTATAGAAAAAGGCGATGGCTAGTCCATCGCCTTTTTTATTTCTAAAGAAAAGAAATCAATATTGGGATCAGAGTAATGACTCTGACCCCAATATTTTAAGAGTAGAAATAACCCTTCGAGGCTTGATGAGTTTTATACATGTCCTCGCAACGTTCGAACTTAACGAAAGACGGCACAAATAGTGCGTTTTGGTCGTTTATATTCGGCGGCATTGGGTTATAATCAGCGCTTATTTTACCTCGTACTCACGGATTTGTGATGTTTTGAGGTAACTGTAGTAAGCAACGGAGTTGAAGAACAATCATGCTAGAAAGAATCAGAGAAGGTTCTCAAGGCCCATGGGCGATGGCGATTATCGCGCTAATCGTTTTAAGTTTCGTATTCGCAGGTGTGGGAAGTTACCTTACATCATCAGGTACTACAGCAGTAGCTACTGTAAACGGCGAAGAAATTTCGGCACAAGAACTAGAGCGTGCATACCAAAATCAGCGTGCACAAATGGAGTCACAATACGGCGAAAGCATCGCGCAGCTTTTCTCTAGTGAGCAATACCTCGCAGATTTCAGAAGAAATGTATTGGACAGACTGATTGCTGAAAAACTAATTCAGCAACAAGCTGAAAACATGGGATTGCGCGTAAGTGATAAACAAATTCGCGAAACCATAACACAAATGCCTGAGTTCCAGTTTGGTGGTCAGTTCGACAACGAACGCTTTCAAGCTATTCTTCGTCAAAACGGTTTCCAAGTAGCAGATTTTCGCGATTATCTACGTGTTCAAATGACACAAAATCAGTTGGCTGCGGCGTTAACGAACTCTTCATTTGCATTGGACGGTGAAGTGCAGCAGGCGAACGCGCTACAGCGTCAAACTCGCGATGCGAAATACGTGTTAGTCAGTTCTGACGAGTTCGCTGGTTCTATTGAAGTGACAGACGCTGATGTGGAAGCATTTTATAACAATAATATCGCGTCGTTCGATACTGAAGAGCAGGTTAAGCTTGCATACGTGAAGCTAAGCGTGGACGACTTAAAAGACCGTGTTTCGGTAGATGAAGAAGCGGTTCGCACTTACTACGAAAACAACCTGGGAAGCTACGGAAAAGAGGAAGAGCGCCGTGTTTCTCATATTCTTATCGAAGCGGGTGATGACGCCGATGCTGCAAAAGCAAAAGCAGAATCACTGAAAGCAGAGCTAGATAACGGTGCCGACTTTGCGACTCTTGCAGAGGCAAATTCTGATGATACATTTTCAGCTGAAAATGGTGGTGATCTAGACTTTATTACGCCAGAAATGATGGACCCAGCATTCGACGAAGCCGCATTCGCTTTAGAAAATGTAGGCGACGTATCTGACGTGGTAGAAACCGAATTCGGTTTTCACATCATCAAGTTGACAGATGTTAAAGAAGCGCAAGTGAAGTCATTTGATGAAGTGGCGAGTGAAATTCGCGACACCCTTCTTTACGACGCGGCTATGGAAAAGTACTTTGAGCTTCAAAATACGTTAGCGGAAATTGCTTTTGAAGTACCAGATACCCTAGTAGATGCAGCGAACGCGGTTGATTTACCAGTACAAGAATCAGTACTATTCAGCCGTAACACAGCGCCTGCTGAGCTAAGCTTTCCTGGTCTTTTAGACGTTGCTTTCTCTTCTGAGCTTGTTGATGAAGGGCTTAATAGCGATATCATCGAAATTGACGACGAAACAGTAGTTGTTGCACGAGTAGTTGAACACCAACCACAACGTACTCAATCACTTGATGAAGTACGAGAAGGTATCGAAGCGTCTGTAAAAGCAGAAAAATCAAGAGAGGCGGCTGAAGCTTGGGCGCTAGATATCGCACAAAAAGTACGTGCGGGAGAAAGTGTTGAGAGTGAGCTTGCGGAAAAGTCTGTGGCTTGGGAAACAGCAGCCGCAGTGCCAAGAGCGGGCGGCGAACTTGCACGCGCTTTAGTTGATACGCTTTTCTCACTTGCTCTTGAAGGCGATGATAAAGTAGACGTTGCAACGACCGTAAACGGCGATGTAGCTGTCGTCATGCTAGAAGGCGTAAATGCAGCTCCAGAGCTTGAGAATGAACTGGGTGAAAGCCTTAAGCAACGTCTTGCTCAAGTTCAAGGTCAGCGTGTTTACCAACAGTATATTGATGCGCTGCGCGCAAACGCGGATGTGACAATATCACAATCGCTATAAGCTTTATCGCGGTGAACCTTTCGCCGCGTTAAGCAGTGACATCAGTAAATACTAAAAAGCCAGCATCTTTTAATATGCTGGCTTTTTTGATCCTAAAGGGGGTCTTAGTTTTTATTTGAAGTGCGCTAATTCGTTAAGAACAACATCAGTGTATAAAATGCCGCAATGACGCCAGACAAAACGAATATATACAGAAACCCTTGTTTGCCTTGTTCTAGTGTGTACTTATTGGCTTGTAAGTAGCCAAACCAGAGTAGCGACAAAATGAGAGGTATTAAAACAATGATTTTTAACACAGTAATGCCTTTCTATAAGTAATGCTCTATTTATAACAACGTGCGCTGTTTTAGACAAATCTTAACGAGCTAGCACGCACTTCTTTCTTCCTTATTCCTATTTTTAAATCAAATATCCTTTCTGTCACGGCTTTGTCGTAAAACTGTTATTAGCCTGTCACGTTGACTCCGTGTAATAACCCAAAGCTTAATAAGGGGTTATCCGTGTATGTCTATTCAGCCTTTACGCTCAACCATTTCTGCCCGTAGTATTCATTTCGCCGAAGTGCTAATGGCAAGGGCGTCAATTACCCCCATGGACGCAGGTTGCCAAAGCTATTTGATATATAAGCTCGAAAAACTCGGCTTCGCCTGTGAACAGCACACAATAAATGGTGTGAGCAATCTCGTCGCCAAGTGGGGGCGTGGGCCGATTAATATTGCATTTAGCGGTCATACTGATGTCGTGCCTCCAGGCCCACTAGATAAGTGGAAGTCACCGCCTTTTAGCCCAGTAATAAGCCAAAACAAACTGTATGGGCGTGGTGCTGCCGACATGAAAACGGGCATTGCTGCTATGCTAGCTGCTACAGAGCGAACCATTGCCTCGTTAGAAAAGGAAAAGGTGTCTTTCTGGTGGCTGATCACCAGTGATGAAGAAGGGGAAGCGGAGTGGGGTTCTAAGTGGATAGCTGAATACTTAGCATCCAAGAGTGTACAGCTTGATATATGCCTAGTGGGCGAACCTTCTGCATCTGCAAAAACCGGCGACACAATAAAGATTGGCCGCAGGGGCTCACTTTCTGGAACTATCTATATCACTGGTAAGCAGGGCCATGTGGCTTATCCAAAAATGGCAGTGAATGCTATTCACAAAGCGAGCTCTGTAATTAATGCGCTAACACAGTACCCATTTGATAGGGGAAGCGAGGATTTTCCTGGTACTACGCTTCAAATTACACACATAGATTCAGGAAGTTTTACCGACAACATAGTGCCAGGTTCGGTAAGAATAGAGTTTAATGTGCGTTACTCTTGGCACTTTGATCAATGCAGTCTATCTACGTTACTTCGCAATATTATCAATAATGTTGATGCAGAAGCTGAGGTGAGTTTTTCAAGGCCGTGTGAAGCTTATCTTAGTAAACCTAAGAATAATTCTGGTAGTTGCCTAATTGCCTGCGTAGAGAAAGCTATCAAGGGAGCAACGGGGCGATATCCTGTTGTTAGTACTTCTGGTGGTACGTCAGACGGACGCTTCTTTGCCGGCGAGCACACACAAGTTGTTGAAGTGGGTGTACCAAATACAACGATTCATCAGGTAAACGAACACATTCACTTATCTGATCTGCTAACACTTGAAGATATTTACACCGATATCCTTTTAAGTATTGGGAGTCGATGAGTACCGCTTAATTTGGCTACGTGGAAGATAAATAAAAGGGAGGGGTTACAAGCCCCTGTCTTTTTGATGAATCACGAGTCAATCTGCTATTGATATCACGGTGAATAAAACGATGGCTCCTGTTACCCATGCTCATCACAAGGCTCCCAGTTGAATTTGAAGCTAAACCTAAACTTAACTGGGGCCTGAAGGGTAATTCACGCAGACGCCTTAAGCTGAATATCTGTTAAATAGCGTTTGCGTTTTTTCTCAGTAAGCGTTTGCATATCAACCACTACTAGTCCGTCGATACAATCATTGAAATCGGGATCTACGTTAAAACCTAAAAACGCCACACCGCCGTTTTTAGTTACTTCAGAATACTGTTTATACAGTGTTGGCACATTTACGCCCATGTTAGCCAGTAAATGCTTCAACTGCGTAAACTCCGCCTTGTAGTCGTTACCCGTAAACTGATGCAAGGTATCTTGCGCCATTTGATAAGGGCGCTTACAGGTCGCCTCGCCGAATTTGGCAGGAAAATACGTGGAATAGAATTGTACTAACAGGTCTTTAGCGGGTTCGGGGTAAGCATTACTTAGCGAAACCGCCCCAAAAAGATAACGATACTTAGGGTAGCGGCTTAAAAATGCGCCTATGCCAAACCACAAATAATCTAAGCTACGCTTTCCCCAGTAGCGAGGCTGGACAAAGCTTCGCCCCAACTCTAAGCCTTCCTTGAAAAGTTTATCGTTGTTCTTGCCGTAGTTAAACAGGGTGGCGGAGTAGAGCCCGGTAGGATGCTCTGGCGCTGTCAAAAGCTCAGCGTCGCCAAAGCGGTAGGCTCCTACAATTTCTAAATCGTTGTCATCCCAAAGTACAAGGTGATAATAGTGGGAGTCGTACTGATCGATGTCTCTACGTTTATTAGTGCCTTCGCCCACAGCGCGAAACGCCACTTCACGCAGTCGGCCAATCTCTCGCATTATCGGTGAGCAGCTTTTGTGTTGGTATAGGTAAATAGACTTTCCGTCACCAGTTTCACCTAAATGTTCGCAGTCTCGCATAGCGCGGGCCAGTTCTTTTCTGTCTTCTGGCATGGCAATAGAAGCCTGTGTTTCAAATACGCCTTTCTTGTTACTGCCAATGCGATACAGATGGCGCTTAAATAACTTTACCTGCTCTTTTAGCGGTATATTGGTTTGCTGGTACGCTTCAAATGGAATAAGTTCGCCAATGCGCATAGGCAAATGCTTCTTACGCTGTTTGAACATCTCTTTCACGAGCAGCGCAGTGGCTAAAGGCTTATATACCATGGACACGCCGTAAAAGAGTGGGCTATTTTTCGCGTCTATATAAACCGGCAATATCGGCGCTTTTGCTTGTCTTGCAATGCGCAAAAAACCTGTGTGCCATCTGGTGTCGCGAACACCTTGCGGGCGTAATCGAGAAACTTCACCGGCAGGAAAAATCAGTATGGCACCATCGCTGTTAAGGTGTTTTTGAATTGCCGACAAATGTTGTTTCGGCGTGCCTCCCTGCATGTTGTTTACAGGTAGCAGCATATCGTGAAGCGGTTTAATGGCCATAAGCATTTCATTGGCAACGACTTTTAAGTCGTGACGTACTTCACTAACCAATTTTATAAGCGCAAGAGCATCGAGTGAGCCAATCGGATGGTTCGCGATAATCACCACTCTGCCTTCACTTGGAATACGTTCTTTTTCTACATCGCGGGTGGAGTAGCTGATATTAAAATATTCCAGCACTTGCTCTACGAAATCGATATCTTCGTAATGCGGATAGGTTTCACCAAATTCGGTAATTTCACGTTCGTGAAGAAGGTGCCTTAAGACGAAAGACAGCGACTTAAATAGAATGGGGTTGTTCGCTACTTGAGGATAATGCTTGTTCAGTACGTCATTTACAGTAAACATAGAACCTGTTTCTCTTCCGGTTTTGGCGAACAATAGCAGGGCAATGTGACGTTTTTCACACAGTTTGATGGCAGTTATTTGACAGTGTTAAAATGTTGTAACTAGAGTCTGTTGACCTATGATATGGGGCACAGGACAACGGGCCCTAACCTTGATGGATAGGTTTGGAATTAACTTGTTGCTTGTTGAGTAGCAAAAGTCTGGGGCCGGTAACGCCCCACTTGTCTAATACCAACTAAGCTGCTTCTGAGCGAGAGGTTTTGGTTGTAATTGGTGTTACTGTGGCTGACTCCAATGAATCAAGGTAATGAATAAGTGATAAGTTACCGTTCACGTCTTCGGACAGTGCACTGCAGTTCTCTATCCAGTCACCATCGTTAATATAGTGAATACCGTTTTCAAAGCTGCTTTCAGGATGGTGAATATGGCCACACACTACACCATCAAGTCCCATTTCATCGGCGCGCCTACAGCATGCCTCTCGATAACGAGCAATGGCTTCATTCGCACCCTTAATGTGCTTTTTAATATAGCCCGCAAGTGACCAGTATTCGCGCTTGCGCCACGCGCGTAGGCGATTAAACTCTCTATTTAGAAAAAGCAAAAGGTCGTAACCTTTATCGCCAATCCACGCATGGAATTTGCCCATAGTCACATCGCCATCGAACTGATCGCCATGTAAGACTAAATAACGCTTCCCTTGTGCTGTGGTGTGAACCAACTCTCGCTCTATTTCTATATCACCGAAGGCCATACCAGAATAAGACTGGATTGGTTCATCGTGGTTGCCGGGTAAGTACACTACTCGCGTCCCGCTCTGACTCATTTGCATGAATTTATGCATGACTTGATTATGCGCCGTTGGCCAGCGAAACTGCTTGGTCATTTGCCACATATCAACGATATCGCCCACCAAATAGAGGGTGTCTACTGTGACGCTATTCAGAAAGGAAAGTAAATATTCAGCTTTGCAGTCGCGATTCCCTAAATGGATATCTGAAAGCCAAAGCGTACGATAGTGTGTCTTTTTCATAGCGGTTTCCCAAAGCGATGCCTTGGATCGTCACTATAGGTTTGCAAATTGACATTACCGTGACGCTTGCTTGACCATTGTGTTACAAACTTAACCTAAAGTATAAGGAAAGGGCGATAATTAACGTTATAAATTACATGCAAATTAAATTCGTATCGGATACTCTGGTATTTCAAGGATGAAGTTTCGTAACGTACAAGGTAGTTCAGTCTCAGTATTCAGACCGTTATTAATATCCTCTCGTTCTCTCTTCGTCCTTAGTTTCTATTGCGATGTAACGTAAAAACTAAGAGGCCACTCATGAAAATAAATAAAAAGCTCGCCCCGATCCCACTTTTTGTATCTCTCGCTCTTACAGGGTGTATTGAAGTTGACGACGATAGTAACGACGGAGTTGTTGACGCGCTTAATCAACAAAATGCTGTACTTACTGAACAAAATAACCTCCTTACAGAGCAAATCGAAAATAATCAAACTTCGGTTACGCTGGCAGGCGCGGTGGTTGATACTCGCACTGATATTCCTTTAGTGGGCTTGAATGTCGCTGTTTACCAAGGAAATACAGTGATTGCTGAAGGTGTAACCTCAGAGAATGGCGGTTTCAACTTAGAAGGGTTACCAGCAAGTGCAGACCTGACCGTTGTAGTTTCATCCACTGATGAAAGCTATCTTGAGCGCGCATTTTTCATAACTACCGGCCCTGTAAGTGCAGGCGAAGGTTACGATGACATTGGTATCATTGGGGTTTCTGCGCCAGTTGAAGTGACGTTTAGCGTTACGGACGCGGAAAGTGGGGAAGCGATAAGCGGGCTTAGCTTTGTAGGTTTCTCTTATTCCGGTTCATCTACTAGCAACGTGTTTGACTTTGATCATGAGAGCGAATTCGACGACGAAACACAAACTTACCAAATCACTTTGCCGCGAGACTTGAACGTTACGTTGCGCGCGAATATCGACATAGATAGCGACGGTGAAGCTGACTTTGATTTCACTAACAACGGCAATGTAAATATATCAGGTGATACACTATTTATTTACGATGCAAGTGAGTTTACGGAAGAGGAAATTAGCCTTAGTCAATACGAGGGGGAGGCTGCAGAGGAGAAAACTGTTGTAATTAGCCTTATCGACAATATGGGCGAGCCTATCGCTGGCGCTGAGTTCATGATGGATATGTTTGAGGAAACGTATACTTCTGAATATGACGAAGACAGTGGTTCTTATGAGTTGGTCATTCCATTTGATGGTGGTATCTCGTTTGAAATGTCTTCTTTCCAGGTAGGTGATATCACTTATTCGACGGGCAGTGTTAACCTCAGTCGTTCAACACGTTACGCCACGGGAGAAACTTTAATTAACGTTAATACGAGTGGGTTTGAATCAAATAACTATTACACAGTAGCCGATTCTGAAGTGATTAATTTAGTACTAGTTCCCACTGAAGTTGAGCCCCTAGCAACTGTCGAAGTTATTACTACAAATATTAACCCGTCTAGTTTTGCTTATTCTGTGTATTATAGCGAAGCTGTGGATATAGAATTGGACGAGGTCAGCCTAACTTATGACCAGGTTTCAATTGTTCGCGGAAACGAGTCTGCTGATGATAGTGTTCCTAACGGTTACACTTATATTTTAAGCGAAGAGGCGAATGTAGAGCTAAGCCAGAGTGTTGGATTAAGCGGTGTTAAGCACACGTTTACCCCAGCTACAGAATTACTAACTAATACTAATTACCGTTTTGCAGTTGGAGAAGTTTCCCCAATTTCTGGTGGCGTTTCAGCAAATGTCTATGGTGACGATTATTCATTCACTACTCCCACAGATGAAACGGCAGAGTTCGATATAAACGCGCTAAAATTAGATAACAGTAATTTCTATTCTAATGGTTCAGTTATCGTTAGTGAAAATACTGCAGGGGTTTCAAATTCAGCAAATAATTATGGGAATTCAGTGAGTATTTTGCTGCCAACATCAGTCGAGTCGCTTAATTACCTTATTATTAATTTTGAAAGTTACACTGAATATGGGAATCAATACGAGTTTGTTAATAGCTATGAGCTAGTTCGAGATGAAAACATTTTTATGCAGCGTATGCTTGCAATAAATGTAGCTCAAAATGAAAGTATCTCTAATCAGTCTGGTATATCTTATCTACGTGGGTCTACAGTTGCCGACGGTGAGTACATCTACAGAGATAGGACTGGCCTATACTTAGAGGATAATACCGCTGAAAGCCCAGTTAGTGTGACTTTTAGTTATGAATATCAAACGAAAGCTGGTGAAAATGCATCTGGAAAGTTAACGCTTCCCATTCTTTAATATTAACCTTTTGATATAAATATTAGCCGATACCAATGTATCGGCTTTTTTATAGCTCTAATTTATTTGCCACTTCTAAAAGCTTATCCCGCATCCATACATTCACTAAATCCTCATCAGCGTGTTTGTGCCAGTACATGTGTACGGGGAGTGGGGGGACGTCAAATGGAAGGGGCAGAATTTCGATATCGAATTTATTACTGAATTGTTGGGCGAATCGCGTTGGCATGGTCAGTAAAAGATCGCATTGGCTAACCACGTTAACGGCGGCAAAGTAGTGTTCACACTGCAATGCGATGTTGCGATGTAAATTGTGCTGGGCAAGGGCTAGATCAACCGTATCCAATTTAGAGTCTTTTAAAGATACAAGCGCATGCTGTGCAAGTGAGTAGCTCTTGATACTCGGGTTTTCTACGTAGCTATTGCTAGGCGCGCATACCACGACAAACGTTTCTTCGCAGATAAACTGTGAACGAATGTCACGGCTGGTGGGAACTAACGCGTCAATTACGATATCAAGCTCTTTAGCGGCTAATGCGGGAGCAAGCTCTGGCCAGGTAACTTGTCTGCTATTCACCGTGATATTGGGAGTATGTCTTATAAGCTCAGGAATAAGCACAGGAAAAAATATAGATTCTAAAATATCTCTCAAGCCAAGGTTCACCTGACGGGGGTTATCACTAATATCAAAGCCCACTTTGCCTTTTAACGTGCTTTCAAGGGTCTCTATTGATTTCACAACCGATGTAATAATGCCTTGGCAAAATGGGGTAGGCACGACTTGTCGTCCATGACAAATAAACAGCGGATCATCAAACTTCTCTCGCAGGCGACCTAAGGCGTGACTCACCGCAGGCTGAGTGATATGCAGTGCGTTGGCGGCTTTCGTAATGCTGCCCTGAACGTAGACCGCGCGCAGCACAACAAACAAATTTAGATCTAATTTTCCATGCATATTATTTATGGGTTTCCATAATAAGGCATCATTTTTATTTATTATTAAACAGAGTACACTGGCTTAAATGTTAATAAAAGGTTTCTTTAATAGAGGCTTCTTTTGTAAGGGGCGTGTGCATGCAGGCATCTGTACTTACCGAGGTGTTGTTACCTCTAGCGTTGGCATTTGTTATGTTTGGTATGGGGCTAACGCTGACCCTTTCTGACTTTGCCCGATTACTTAAAGCGCCTAAAGCAGTATTAACAGGTTTTATAGGTCAAATCATTTTGCTGCCTATGATGGCGCTAGGACTGTGCTTTGTTTTTGAACTACCCGATTATATTGCAGTTGGCGTTATGGTTTTAGCGGCATGCCCAGGCGGCACGACCAATAATTTAATCAGCCACGTCGCAAAAGCAAATTTGGCCCTTTCAGTAAGCTTAACCGCTATCTCTACCATCGCTTGCGTTTTCTCAACGCCATTTATCATTCAATTTGCTCTTGACTACTTTGTAAAAGAAAACACGCCAGACTTTTCTATTATTCAAACAGTGATCGGGCTGGTTGGTATATCAATTGTACCGGTCATTTTAGGCATGACCATTCGTCGCTTTAATAGCAGGTTTGCTACTAAAACTGAAAGCTTCTTTCGGCAGTTTTCCATGTACTTTATGTTGCTCATGATTGCGGGCGTGCTGGTTTCAGAGAGAAATAATTTAGCCGCGTCCTTTGAACGCGCGTTTTTGGTTTGCTTAACGTTAAATTTATCATCGGTTTTGTTAGGGCTCGGGCTTGCTAAGCTTTCAAACCTAGCATTTAAAGACTCGTTAACGCTAGCCATTGAAATAGGCGTGCAAAACGCGGCGCTTGCAATGCTGATATGTATTACCTTTTTAGATGCGCATGATTTCGCGATTGCACCTGGTGTATATGGCGTAGCAATGTACATCGGGCCCGCACTATTGGCCCTGTGGGCAAAACGAAAAATGCGTAACGAACAGCCATCAGTGTCACTGCAAAAGACGGAATCAGTTTGATTGGATTGATAAAGCGGTCAATTCGAGAGAATTATGGACTACTGATAAGCGCTTAACACAATAAAGCGCAACTAAACATAAACGCCGATACAAGAATAATGAAACAAGAACAGTTAGGAAACACATCATGCGCATATTGATTACCGGTGGCGCTACCGGTTTAGGTCAGGCCATTGCCCTTAAGTGGGCGGAAAAGTGGGCGGGCAAAGACGAGGGGTTAGACATTTGCATTGCCGACATTAACCAAGAAAGAGGCGATGAAGCGGTAAATATGCTAACTGCCCAAGGTGCCAATGCGTTTTACATCCATTGCGATATAACCTCTGAAAATGAAGTTCAAACGTTAGCGCATACTATGAAAACTCGTTGGGGAGGCGTTGACTTCGTATTTAATAATGCGGGTGTCGCTTCTGGTGGTAGTCTTCTAGATGAAAGCATTGAGCAGTGGCAGTGGGTGTTTGATATTAACGTGTTAGGTATGGTGCGAGTCAGTCGTGCACTCTTACCTTTAATGCGAGAGCAAGGTGGTGGTTATTTCATAAATATTGCATCGCAAGCAGGACTAACGCCTATTCCTTATATGGGAAGTTATAACGCGGTTAAAGCCGCAGTGGTATCGTTTTCTGAAACCATGAAATTGGAATTAGCCCCTGACAATATTGACGTTAGTGTAGTTTGTCCAAGCTTCTTTAAAACGAATTTAGATGAGTCGATGCGCAGCACCAACCCTGCGTCGCACAAAATGCTCAATAAATTCTTCGCTAAGGCAGACATGACGAAAGAAGAAGTGGCCGAGTCTATTTATCAACAAGTCAATAAAAAGCAATTTCTTATTCTTACCCATAAACTGGGCAAACGCGCTTTCCTGTTAAAGAAGCTGCTGCCAACCCAGCGTTATATCAAAAATATGCTTAATCAAACGAAGATGATGAAGCGTGCAATGGAAAAGCAGAGTTAGTCAAAACGGAAACGTGCTCACCTATTTTTGTTGGCAAACTGCTCGAACCTGATAGTTGAGCTGCACTTGTGCAGTCACAAACCGAGAATAGAAGTATCGTTGAGCCAAAAGTTTTGAGTGGGTATTTTAAGTAGGCAGGTTGAGTAAGTCCCTCGAAACAGATTTAAAAGAAACAAAATTGAAAGAAACAGAATTAAAAGAAGAAAATATATGCAACAACACGTGGTAGATAAAGCCGACAGCGTGCGTGTGGGCGAAGAACTAGACGTCAGCGCAGTACACAATTGGCTTCAGGAAAATATTAGTGGTTCTAGTCCATCAGTGGCAGCCGCTCTACGAAGTGCCGATATTTTGCCTAAAGTCACTCAGTATTCTGGTGGCGCTTCTAATTGGACGTACTGCTTGGACTATCAAAGCAGTGAACAAGACCATAGCGAGCAAACATCCCTAATTTTGCGTCGAGCACCGGCAGGTACTAAAGCCAAAGGGGCCCACGATATGGGGCGGGAGTATCGGTTACAGCATGCGCTAAAGCCTGTTTATCGCTATGTGCCAGAGATGCTCGGGCTTTGTGAGGACGAGAGCGTTATAGGCACAGAGTTTTACGTAATGGAGAAGTTTACCGGCGTGATACCACGTAAGAACTTACCCAAAGGCTTAAACACGTCCGAGCAGCAAACCAAACAGCTCTGCACTAATGTACTTGATAGCATAATCGAGCTTCATAAAGTGGATTATAAGAAAGCGGGGCTTGAGCACTTAGGTAAAGGTGCTGGCTACATAGAACGCCAAATAAGCGGGTGGAGCGAACGCTATAGTAAAGCAAAAACCTGGAATGTCCCCTCGGGTAAAAAAATAATGCGCTGGTTAGAAAACCACATGCCCGCTAATGAACGCATTTGTATTACGCACAATGACTTCCGGTTCGACAACGTGGTGTTAAAGCCAGATAACTATACACAAATTATCGGTGTGTTGGACTGGGAACTGGCCACCTTGGGCGACCCGCTTATGGACTTAGGCAACTCCTTGGCGTATTGGGTACAAGCGGATGATGACTTTTTAGCACAATCTACACGTCGTCAGCCAACTCACTTACCGGGAATGCTTACTCGTAAACAAGTTGTGGCGTATTACTGCAAAGAAATGGAGATTGATGTAGAAGATTTTACTTTTTACGAGGTGTACGGACTTTTTCGTTTAGCCGGTATTGCCCAGCAAATCTACTATCGCTATCACCACAAGCAAACTAATAATCCAGCATTCAAAAATTTTTGGATCTTCATTCATTACTTAATGTGGCGTTGTAATAAGGCCATTAAAGCATCAGGAAAACGATAATGACAACAAGACGCAATATTCTGATAACGGGCGCGAGTTCAGGCCTAGGTAAGGGCATGGCAATTGAGTTTGCTAAACAGGGATGTAACCTAGCCCTCTGCGCAAGGCGCTTTGAGAACTTAGAAAAACTGAAAGAAGAGCTGCATGCCATTAACCCAAACATTGACGTGTATATTCGCTCGCTGGATGTCAATGATCACGATGCGGTGTTTGAAGTGTTTGACGCATTCAAAGATGACATGGGAACCCTTGATAGAGTTATTGTGAACGCAGGAATGGGCAAGGGCGCGTCGATTGGTACGGGGTATTTTCACGCTAACAAGCAAACGGCGGTGACTAACTTTGTGTCGGCGCTAGCACAATGTGAAGCGGCAATGGCTATCTTTAGGGCGCAAAATAGTGGTCATCTGGTAACGATTTCATCTATAAGCGCGGTGCGCGGTTTTAGACGCGCCATGACCGTATACGCAGCAACAAAAGCGGGCCTTACATCTATGACTGAAGGCATTCGAATGGATGTAATGAATACGCCAATTAAAGTCACCTGTATTCACCCCGGTTTTATTCGTAGCGAAATAAACGAAAAAGTAGAGAAGGTGCCGTTTATTGTTGATACAGATGTGGGCTGTCGCGCGATGGTCAATGCAATCAATAAAGAAAAAGCGAATGCGTTTGTACCAAGCTGGCCGTGGGCCATCCTTCACTGGATCATGCGTATTGCACCGGCAAGCTCAATAAGAAAAATGAGCTGATAAGCGGATAGCTGGGGGAGGAACACACCGCAAAGACTTTTTATCTAGTGACAGAGCTCGCCTAGTGGTGGGCTTTATGCCTTTAAGTCTAAATTTGGAATCAGTAACCCATTCTAATTAGTGTCGATTACAGATACAAAAAAAGCGCCGAAGGGCGCTTTTTTAACTACTAATCGTAAAGATTAACCTAGTGCTTTGATTTGTGCAGCTAGACGGCTCTTATGACGAGCAGCTTTGTTCTTGTGAATCAAGCCTTTAGTAGCCATTCTGTCAAGTACTGGAGTAGCAGCAGTAAGTGCAGCTTGTGCCGCTTCTTTGTCACCGCTTGCAATTGCAGCGATAACTTTCTTGATGCTTGTACGAGTCATTGAACGACGGCTAGCGTTGTGCTGACGACGCTTTTCGGCTTGGATTGCACGCTTCTTAGCAGACTTAATGTTAGCCAAGGTGTAACTCCCAAAATAAATTCATGTCAAAAACGAGGGTGCGGATTGTGCCTACCAAACGCCCAAATGTCAAACGATTTAAAACTTAAATCGTTCCGCGTTAAAACGCGCAAGCTATTGAACACAAAGTATGCTCAACACGTTGCACATTCTTTGCGACATTTCTCTGCGACATTTTTTGAAAGAGATTCGTAGTGATATTCTTTCAAGACATTTTAGCGATAGACATGCATAAACGACAGCACCCCATACCGGGCGCGGATTATAACAAGAAAGTTGTTAAAGATGCACAACTATTTTGAAGAAATCGTTTCGCCCGCGATAGCCTTTAGTTATTATGGCTCGCTTGCAACCTAGCGTTGCCGCTTTGCGCTTAGCAGACGCCTTTGACTATCTTTCAAATGGCTGATGCTATTCAGCCTATTCTTTACCTCTTATTGGAAGTGTGACGTGTCACGGAAGTTAATAAAATCTGGTCTTATCGTCAGTATTATGACCTTGGTCTCGCGAGTATTAGGCTTGGTACGTGATGTTGTTGTTGCCAAGCTTATGGGCGATGGGGCAGCCGCTGACGTATTTTTCTTTGCTAACAAAATTCCTAATTTTCTTCGCCGTCTATTCGCCGAAGGTGCATTTGCGCAAGCGTTTATTCCGGTATTAACCGAAGTTCACGAGAACGACGATAAAAAGCAACTCAGAGAGTTCGTTGCAAAAGTCAGCGGTACGTTAGGCGCTATTGTTTTTGTAGTTTCTATCATAGGGGTAATAGCATCTCCTGTTTTGGCGGCGTTATTTGGTACAGGCTGGTTTGTGGCGTGGCTCGAAGGAGACGAGGCCGGAGATAAGTTTGTGCTCGCGTCGACCATGTTGAAAATTACCTTTCCTTATTTAGCGTTTATCTCTCTGACTGGGTTGGCAGGGGCGATACTCAATACGCTCAATAAGTTTGCGGTTGCTGCCTTCACCCCCGTTTTACTTAACGTGTGCATTATTGCATGCGCTATATACTTAGCTCCTACGCTTAATCAACCCGCTTACGCGCTAGCGTGGGGCGTGTTTATCGGTGGTATTGTGCAGTTCTTGTTTCAACTGCCGTTCTTGTTCAGGGCAGGGCTTTTAGTAAAACCAAAGTGGGGCTGGCACGACGAAAATGTGGTGAAAGTGCGCACCTTGATGATCCCCGCATTATTCGGAGTATCAGTAGGTCAGATTAACTTGTTGTTTGACACGTTTATCGCCAGCTTTTTAGTTACCGGCTCAATAAGCTGGTTGTACTATTCTGACAGACTGCTTGAATTTCCCTTAGGGCTGTTCGGTATCGCTATCGCTACGGTCATTTTACCGACGCTTTCCCGGAATCACGTCAGTAACAATCCCAAAGCGTTTGCTGCCAACATTGATTGGGCGTTTCGCATGGTCTGTTTATTGGGTATTCCCGCAGCTGTGGGGCTTGGCGTGATGGCAAGGCCTATTCTGACCGTTATTTTTCAGCGCGGCGCGTTTACCGCTGAAACAGCCATCATGGCGTCTTACTCACTTACTGCATACTCATTTGGCTTAATCAGCTTTATGCTGGTAAAAATTCTCGCGCCGGGGTTTTACTCCCGTCAAGACACTAAGACACCAGTGAAATTTGGTATTTGGTGTATGGTCGCTAACATGGTGTTTAACCTTATATTAGCGATTCCGTTTGGTTATGTAGGGCTTGCTGTTGCTACCAGTATGTCAGCTACGCTTAATGCCGCTTTGCTCTATATAACGCTGCATCGCCAAGGCGTGTTTGCGTTAAGCCGCACATCGGTTTTGTTTATTGCCCGTGTGGTTATTGCAAGTGCTGCCATGGGCGGGCTTATTTATTATCGCGATCAAGGCTTAGATTTCTTTGAATTGTCTCTTTCCGCCCAAATGTTAGAGGTAGGAATAACCATTTCGCTGTCGGTTATACTCTTTGTGATCACCATGGTGGTGCTGGGCATGCGACCCAGACATTTCAGAAGCGGCGGCGATTAGTATTCAATAGATGCGAAATAGAGCATGGAGTCAGAATGGCGTGTGCGCTTGGTATTGTGCTCGCGGTCGGCTATAATCGCGAGCTTTGATTTTCTAGCAGTTAAAAGGTAGTGGCTAACAGTGGAATTTATCCGCGGGCTAAACAATGTAAAACCGCACCATAAAGGGTGTGTGCTCACTATTGGCAAGTTCGACGGCGTACACCGTGGTCATCAAGCTGTGTTAGCTAATGTGCTTGAAAAAGCGAAATCGCTATCACTTCCTGCCACCGTCATGGTTTTTGAACCACAGCCTGAAGAAGTCTTTATGCCGGATAAGGCGCCAGCGCGTATTAGCCCTCTTCGCGAAAAATATGAATTGCTGAGCCAGCAAGGTGTCGACAGATTGCTTGCTGTGCGATTTAACGCTGAGTTTGCGAAGCAAAGTGCAGACACGTTCGTCCACGATTTACTGGTGGATAAGCTGGGAGTTAAATTTCTTGTCGTAGGCGACGATTTCCGTTTTGGCAATGGCCGTAAAGGGGATTTCGAAATGCTTGAGGCGGCAGGCCGCCAATACGGTTTCGAAGTAGTAAGCACCCACAGTTTTACCATGCATGCCCACCGTATTAGCTCAACGGCTGTGCGAGAGGCGTTAGCAAACAGCGATTTTGGTCTGTCTACCGAAATGCTAGGGCGTCCATTCGCTATTCACGGTAGGGTGGTTCACGGCGAGAAAAAAGGTCGCACCATTGGTTTCCCCACCGCGAATGTCATGTTAAAACGACAAAAGACGCCGATTCACGGTGTGTTCGCGGTTCGTGTTGACGTCGATGGTCAGCACTTTAATGGTGTTGCGAACATTGGTACCCGTCCTACTGTTAACGGGGTAAGAAACCAGCTAGAAGTCCATATTTTCGATCTGTCATCTGACCTTTACGGTAAGCCTATTACGGTGTTTCCGATGGCAAAAATAAGAGATGAAATTAAATTTGAGTCTTTTGATGCGTTGAAAGATCAAATTCAAGCAGATGCGGCAAAAGCGCGTCTGTTATTAGCATAGTTAAACGTGATAAAGTCACGGCAAGTTTCTGCGCGTATTTGTTTCACTGAGTTCGACTTTTAAAAATGTGAATTCTTGATTGTGAAACGTGTAAGCAAGTCACTGTGCTAAAACACTTTCAGTCACCCTCGCTGTGGTGAGGATGGCATACTGTTTTATGTTGAATCTTTTATATTCAGCAGTTGAAATTGAACATCGCAAAATGAATATCGCCTTCACAATGTGTAAGTGCATTGGGTGAAAATTAAGGTAACCGGATAATACAATTTTATGAGTGATTACAAAGCCACACTGAACCTTCCAGAAACTGCGTTCCCGATGCGCGGTAACCTTGCTCAGCGCGAGCCGAAAATGCTTAAAGACTGGCAGGAAAAAGGGGTATACAGCAAAATTCGTGAAGCGAAAAAAGGCAAAAAGCCATTTATTCTGCACGATGGCCCTCCTTATGCGAATGGCGATATTCACATTGGTCACGCGGTTAACAAAATTCTTAAAGACATTATTGTAAAGTCGAAAAACCTTTCTGACTTTGACTCTCCATACGTTCCTGGTTGGGATTGTCACGGTCTGCCGATTGAATTGATGGTAGAAAAGAAAGTAGGTAAGCCTGGTAAGAAAGTTACGGCGGCTGAATTTCGTCAAAAGTGTCGCGAGTACGCACAAAAGCAAATTGACGGCCAAATGGCTGACTTTAAACGTTTAGGTGTATTTGGTGAATGGGATAACCCATACAAAACCATGGACTTCAAATCTGAAGCCGACATCATTCGTGCATTAAGTAAAATTGTAGACTCTGGCCACTTGGAAAAGGGCTTTAAACCTGTTCACTGGTGTACAGATTGTGGTTCGGCGCTTGCTGAAGCAGAAGTTGAATACAAAGACAAAGTATCGCCTGCTATCGACGTTAAGTTCCCAGTAGCTGATGTGGCTGCTATTGCAGAAGCGTTTGGCGTGTCTGAAGGTGATTTAACCACACACAAAGCAGGTGTAGTTATTTGGACTACCACACCGTGGACACTGCCGGCCAACCGTGCAATCAGCTTACACCCAGAGCTTACCTATGCGATTGTCGAAGTTCAGCCTTCAAATGAATGGCTAGTGGTAGCGCAGGACTTGCTTGAAAGTTGCATGAACCGCTACGGCGTTGAGGATTTCCGTGAAGTAGCAACCTGTACTGGTGCCGCGCTTGATAAGCTTAAGGTTAATCACCCATTCTTAGACCTGGAAGTACCGTTAATTCTAGGCGACCACGTTACGACTGAATCTGGTACAGGTTGTGTACACACAGCGCCAGCCCACGGTGTAGACGATTTCAATGTTGGTAAGCAATACGACATCGAAGTGTACAACCCGGTTGGTAACAACGGGGTGTACCTTGAAAATACGCCGCTGTTTGCTGGTCAGTTTGTATTTAAAGCTAATGATGAAATTATCGAAGTCGTAAAAGAAAAGGGTAACCTTGTCTTAAACGTAAAATACGAGCACAGCTACCCGCATTGCTGGCGCCATAAAACGCCAATCATTTTCCGCGCTACGCCTCAATGGTTTGTAAGCATGGATAAGAAAGGTCTTCGCGCTCAATCACTTGAACAAATCAAGCAAACCAAGTGGATCCCAGATTGGGGCCAAAACCGCATTGAGAGAATGGTTGAAGGTCGTCCAGACTGGTGTATCTCACGTCAACGTACGTGGGGCGTGCCCATTCCTTTGTATGTGCATAAACTTACCGGTGAAATCCACCCAGAGTCTGCAGCATTAATGGAAAAAGTGGCACTGGAAGTTGAAGCTAAAGGCATTCAAGCGTGGTGGGATCTTGATGATGCCGCTCTACTTGGTAGCGAGTTGGACAACTATGAAAAGGTGACCGATACCCTAGATGTTTGGTTTGACTCAGGTGTAACTCACTACTTCGTCGTAGACCGTCGTGATGACATTCCGGCCTCTGCCGATTTATATCTTGAAGGTTCTGACCAGCATCGCGGTTGGTTTATGTCTTCGCTTATGTCATCAACTGCCATGCACGGTCACGCGCCTTATAAAGAAGTGCTAACACACGGCTTTACGGTAGATGCCCACGGCAGAAAAATGTCGAAGTCGGTAGGTAACGTTGTGGCACCTCAGGAAGTGACTAACAAATTAGGCGCAGACATCCTTCGTCTATGGGTGGCATCTACTGATTATCGCGGTGAAATTGCGGTATCAGATGAGATCTTGAAGCGCGCTGCAGATGGCTACCGCCGAGTTCGTAACACCGCGCGATTCTTGCTTGCTAACCTTAACGGCTTCAACGTTGAAGATGCGGTAGCAGAAGACGATATGGTCGCACTTGACCGCTGGATTGTTGCGCGCGCCAAGGCACTTCAAGAAGAGCTTATCGAAGCGTATAACAACTACGACCTGTTAGTAGTGTCGCAGAAGCTTACGCATTTCTGCTCAATTGAGTTAGGTTCGTTCTATTTAGACGTGATTAAAGACCGTCAGTACACGGCAAAAGCAGATGGCCTTGCCCGTCGCTCATGCCAAACGGCGATGTACCACATCATCGAAGCTTTGGTTCGCTGGATGGCGCCTATTACCAGTTTTACTGCACAAGAAATCTGGGAAACGCTACCAGGTGAGCGCAGCGAGTTTGTATTTACTGAAACCTGGTACGAAGGGTTTAACAACTTCACGCAAAGCGATACGTTTAACGATGCCCTTTGGCATCAAGTGTTAAGCGTAAAAGACGCGGCCAACCAAGCAATGGAGCAGGCGCGTAAAGATGGCGAGCTAGGTGGCTCACTAGAAGCGAGCATTTCGCTTTATGCTACCGAGTCGTTGTACAACGTACTTGCAAAGCTTGAAGACGAGCTACGCTTCGTACTTATTACATCAGGCGTTACGCTAACGAAAGTTGACAGTGCACCGTCTGATGCGAAAGCCACAGACGTTGAAGGTTTATGGTTGAGCGTTGATAAAGCAAGCGGTGAAAAGTGTGTTCGCTGCTGGCATCACCGTGAAGATGTAGGCTCACATGAAGGTCACGAAGAGCTTTGTGGTCGCTGTGTGACAAACATTGATGGTGATGGAGAAGAACGCCACTATGCTTAAGCTTTTTCGCGATACAGGCTTGCGTTTTTTGTGGATAAGCGCAATTGCGTTTATCCTCGACCAATGGAGTAAGTACACGGTTATCGACAGCATGTCACTGTATCAGTCGATACAGGTACTGCCGTTTTTTAACTTTACTTACGTGCACAATTACGGCGCCGCATTTAGCTTTCTAGAAAGCGCAGGTGGCTGGCAGCGCTGGTTCTTTACCGCTATCGCTGTTGTGGTAAGCGCCGTGATTTTGTGGTGGCTCAAGCAGTCGCCACGCTCACAAAAAATGCTGCCGATTGCATTTTCCTTTATTCTAGGTGGTGCACTAGGTAACGTTTACGACCGTTTAGTCCATGGTTATGTCATCGACTTCTTAGATTTTTACGTAAACAATTACCACTGGCCAGCGTTTAACATTGCCGACAGCGCAATATTTATAGGCGCTGCCTTACTTATTATCGACATGTTTAAAAATGGCGACAAAAAAAGTGAAGGGAACGGTGCAGATGCGAACGCAAGTGCCGCAGGCAATAGCGAAACCATTAAGTAGTATTCGGAAAGGTTATGACAGATTCATTAGTAATTGGCGCTGATAGCGAAGTTATTCTTCATTTTGATTTAAAGCTAGAAGATGGCTCTGCCGCCGACAGCACTCGCGTAAACAATAAGCCTGCTAAAATGGTAATGGGTGACGGTAGCTTAACGCCTAACTTTGAAGCGTGTTTACTTGGGCTTAAAAAAGGTGATAAAAAAGCGTTTACGTTAGCGGCGAATGACGCATTCGGTGAGCCTAATCCGAACAATATTCACTATATGGATAGAAGTCGTTTTGGCGCTGATTTAAAGATTGAAGAAGGCATGATTTTAGCGTTTGCTCAACCAGACGGTTCGGAAATTCCGGGTATTATTCGAAGCGCTGCTGGAGACTCTGTAACGGTAGACTTCAACCATCCGCTAGCCGGGCAAACAGTTATTTTTGACGTCGAGATTATTGATGTTAAACCTGGCGTGTCAGCACAAGGTGGAAACTAGTTATGCAAATTCATTTAGCTAACCCTCGTGGCTTTTGCGCGGGCGTTGACAGGGCTATCACCATTGTAGAGCGAGCACTTGAAATGTTCGAGCCGCCAATTTATGTGCGCCACGAAGTGGTACATAATAAATTTGTGGTAGATGGACTACGTGAGCGTGGTGCGCTATTTGTTGATGAGCTTCACGAAGTGCCAGACGACAGCATTGTAATTTTTTCTGCTCATGGCGTATCGCAAGCGGTAAGAAAGGAAGCGGAAAATCGCGGTCTAAAGGTATTCGATGCTACTTGCCCGTTAGTTACGAAAGTACATATGGAAGTAACCCGTGCTAGCAAAACAGGTACTGAATGTATCTTAATTGGTCACGCTGGTCACCCAGAAGTTGAGGGTACCATGGGCCAGTACAGCAATGCAGAAGGCGGAATTTATCTGGTTGAATCTGAAGCGGATGTGGCGACACTTGAAGTTAAAGACCCAGCGAACCTTTATTATTGCAGTCAGACAACATTATCGGTAGACGATACAGCCGACGTTATCGACGCACTTCGCGCTAAGTTCCCCAAAATTAATGGCCCAAGAAAAGACGATATTTGCTATGCCACGCAGAACCGCCAAGACGCGGTGCGCGACCTAGCGCAAGACTGTCAGGTGCTTCTGGTCGTTGGTGCACAGAATAGCTCAAATTCGAATCGCCTTCGCGAATTGGCTGAAAAAATTGGCGCTAAAGCCTATTTGATTGCCGATGCTAATTGCATCCAACAAGAATGGCTGGAAGGTGTAGAGCATATTGGCGTTACCGCAGGCGCGTCTGCTCCTGAAGTATTGGTGCAAGGTGTGGTAAATAGACTCAAAGCATGGGGCGCGGTTTCAGCTTCTGAGCGTGCCGGGCGCGAAGAAAATGTAGAATTTGCCGTTCCCAAAGAGCTTCGGGTTAAGCAGGTCGGTTAGATTAATCGTGTTATCAACACTTAAAAACACCGCACATCGTTGCGGTGTTTTTTTATGCTTTTGTCTAATGCAAATTCAATGACTTGCGAATAGATTATGATACCTTTATCAAGTTGCACTTAACGGTGGAAAAGCAATGTAGTGGGAGGTCGAGAGGCTGTTAAATGTACCAAAATAGTCTATTGTAACGCAGTGGTATACACCAATTGCTGTGTCGAGACTGCTACTTCATAGGTGAAACGATTAAATAAGTTGTGACATTGCCGTTTACCACACAAGGGCACAGAAAATTATACGTTTTAATAACTGTTGATACCCAGAGTTATACGCTTTTGTCTTACTATACTACAGTGGTGATAACACCAAATGTAATGTTAGGTATGTGGCGTAAAAAGATGATTGCTGAAAAGGTGATAACGAAGCGAGTGAGGGGAAGTCATATTCGCGCACAACACGGTGCAGGTCTTATTGAGATCTTAATTACCTTATTCATATTAGCAGTAGGTTTACTGGGCGTTGCTGCACTGCAGTTTACAGGCTCCTTTGCCAATAAAGACGCTATCAGCCGCACACAGGCTGAAATGGTTGCTGCTCAGGTTGCGGAACGCTTAAGAGCTGCCGCACGACCAGCTACGGTGGGAGACGGCATGGTAGTCAACAATGCCTACTTCTCTAGCGATACCTACAATTTTTCCACGTTAAGTTGTTCGGGCTCCTCACACCCCTATCACTGCTATTGTTTGGCAAGACCAGCAGGGATCCCAAATTGCGAAGGTCAGGCCTGTAGTGAAGCTCAGATGGCTGAGTATGATGGGTGGGCGCTATCCTGTTCGGCGGTACAAACAAACCCACAAACTAAAGTATCGGTATCGTGTGACGACAACAACACAGCTGACATTTACAGTTGTAGTGCAGGGTCTCGCGTAGAGGTACTGCTAACATGGCCTGTCTCATCTTCGGGAAATCAGACCTACACCCTTAACGCTCGATGCAACAAATCTGAAGGCGACAGCAACGCGTGTGTATTTAAGGACATCACATTATGAGCTCTCGTCGCAGACACTCTCAGCAGGGATTTTCTCTTGTAGAGTTGATGATTACTTTGACCCTAGGGCTAGTCATATCGGGCGCCATTATCCAAGTGCTTGTCAGCAGTAGCGTGACGAACAAGCTCAATCAAGCTGTTGCCCAAGTTCAAGAATCAGGACGATTTATAATGGGGCGCTTGTCTGCAGAATTTTATGAAGTGGGTCGCTACGACCAAGTGACAGCTAACGTTGATACGTCGGTTGATATTGTCGCTGAGGCCGCCTATGTACAAAACCATCCTATCGTTGTACCTGGCGACTTTACGACAAACACTGCGCTGGGAAGTATTCAAGCTACGAGCGGCGGTAGCGACAAGCTCGTGGTTAGCCTGTTGGGTGAAGAAGACTGTACCGGTAGTCAGCATAGTTATGCGCAGGGTAGCGAATTTCATGTGGTAAACCATTACTTTGTTAGCGGCAATACACTGAAATGTACTGGGTATGACGGGCGGGTGCTTAGAGGGTTAAAAACGCAGACCGTGTCTCCAGTAACAGTGACATTGCTTGATAACGTGGAAAGCTTTCAGGTTCAATTTGGTGTTTCTGGCAACATCACTAGTTCGCAAGGACAAGCTGTTACCTATGTAACAGCAGATGAATTAGAAGACTTAAGGGCACTTAATCAACAAGTTGTATCGTTGCGTTGGGCGTTAATGCTGAAAAGCTATCAAAATGAAGTGAGGCAAACGCAAGCACAGAAATATGCTTTGTTAAATGAGGCCGCTAAAACTATGGATACGGCACATTATTATCAGGTGTTTTCAAAAACGCTGGCACTTCGAAATATGAAAAATTTTGTTAGGAGTTCGCAATGAAACAGCAAGGCTTGGTGATGGTATTCGCACTGCTCGTGTTGCTCTCAATCACTGTTTTAGGCGTTAGTGCGGTTACTAGCAGCTTATCTCAATCCAAGATGGCAGTGTCTATGCAACAAAGTGGCCTGGCTTTCGACGCAGCAGAGTCAGCAATTGCTGGCGTATTCTTCGAATCGGAAGATGAGACTCTTCTTACCGATCCAAGCAAAACCGACCCACTTTCAGAAGCAAGGCAGGGCAACGTATTTGACCCCGCTACCGATTCCATGAGTTGTTTTGATGAAGGCGAATGGACCGACAGATATATGACAGAAGGCGGCCTCTCAACAGGCGACAGACACGTAGTCAATGGCACCTATCAAAGTGCGGCTTCTTCAAAAAGTTGGTCACGTACCGCGTTTATTAGAGAGCAGGCTTGCCGAGGCTCGAGTAACGTAATTGGGGGGAGTAACGTCAACTGCCATGTGTTTATCATCAGAGGTTGTGGAAAAGTCGCGGGTAAATCGTCTGTTGTGGCGAATAGCTTAGCTGCCTCAGTGTTTGGTCCAGCGTCTCAATAGGTATCAATATGAAGAAACTCTCTACTTTCTTTGCTTCGATTACGCTTTTTAGCTGCATTGGTTTCTCTGCTTTTGGCGACGACCTCGATATCTATTTGGGTAATGCGAATAACGCTGTTACATATAATCCCAACGTTTTATTCATAATGGATTCGTCGGGAAGTATGGGATCGTATGATAATACTGACCAGTCGCGAATGCTGCGGGTACAAAATGCGCTAAAAGAAGCTCTTGGTTCAGCCACTAATATTAATGCAGGTTTAATGCGTTTTTCTGATTATGGCGGACCCATTTTATACCCAGTTCGCAATATAGATGAGGCGGTTCGGCCTGAGATAATTATATCTACGAATGCAGATGATCACGATGCACATGAAATCGATGGCGTAGTTACAACTAATAGTAATGATTTAATTCTTAGCAGTGGGACGAAAACCGTAACGTCTGGGCTTCGCTTTACTGATTTAAATATACCTCAGGGAGCAACAATAGTTAGCGCAAGCATTAGGTTTACCTCTGAGAAGTTTAATGTTGCAGGCACATCCCTTGTAATATCTGCCGAAGCATCAGCATCAAGCACCGCATTCACCACATCATCGAATAATTTGAGTGCGCGAGCCAAAACTGCGATGAGTATAGAGTGGGCAACTGACAATAGCTTTCCTGCTTCGGGCGAGGTGATAACTACGCCTGATATAAGCGCTGTCGTTCAAGAGGTTGTGGATTTATCAGCATGGTGTGGTGGCAAAGACCTAAACATTTTAATCGAAGGCTCAAGCACAGACTCGGCAAGCTCCCGTGAAGTGAGAGCCAGTGACGTAGGCCAAAGCGGTGCACCACAGTTAGTTATAACCTACGACGACTCTACGGCAACTGGGTGTGTACAGGGTGAAGCAATTTATCAGGTTGCTAGTTCAAGAGATAACTTGGAAGAAAACGTTAACGGGTATCCTAATACTGGTAGCGAGCTTACCTTTCACCCCTCGTATAACGATTATATCGGCGTACGGTTTCGCAATGTGAATATCCCCCAAGGGGCTGTTGTAACAGAAGCTTACCTAGAGTTTACTGCCTACAGTACGACTACGTATGGAAATCCGAGCATGCGCATAAGGGGCGTGGCTGATGACGATGCTTCGGACTTTCACCCGAATAAGCGCTACCGTTTACGAAACCTATCTAAAACTTCTGGTATTACGTGGTCAATGCCAGACTTTTACAACAATTACACTTATCGAACGCCCGATGTGAGCAGTATTGTTAAACAAATTGTCGACCGTTCAGGGTGGCAATCGGGTAATGATATGGCTTTCATACTTGATGATTTCGTGTCTTATCGCGGTGCTCACACCTATAACAACTCGCCATCAAAAGCACCTAAGCTTATTGTAAAATTTAACGGCTCAGCGACGCCTAATGCTTCAGCAACTGTGCGTGAGCACTTAATGAGTAAAATTGATGAATTAAGTGCTAATGGCTATACGCCTATTGTAGATACCTTACTAGAGGCCGCTAATTACTATGGAGGAAGAGATGTAGATTTCGGGCGCAAACGGGGTGAAGGTGATGTGAGTAGCTCAGTGAGAAGGAGTACTCGAGTAAGCCATAGAGCGTCGTATTCAGGTGCCAATTCTATTTTGCCTTCGGGATGTTCAGAAGATAACTTGTCAGACAGTAATTGTATTAATGAGCAGATCCCTACACCAGCCACCTATATTTCTCCGGTTTCAGACCTGCAATGTCAAACTAATAACCATATTGTTTTATTGTCTGATGGCGAAGCGAACAATAATCACAGCGTATCTAAAATTCAGACCTTACTTGGCAAAAGCTGTATAGGCAGCGGGGGAGAAAAATGTGGCTTAGACTTGGTGAGAAATATCAGTGAAGCCTCAACGTCGGTAATCGGCCCTCGTGTAATTACTCACACTATAGGGTTTGCTGCAAACAATACAGCCAACAATTTCTTGAATCAACTGGCACTGCAAAGTGGCGGTGGTTTCTATCAGGCTGATAACAGCACCGACTTACTTGAGGCATTCAATACTATTTTGCGCTCGGTCAAAGACATCAACGCAACATTTGTCTCGCCTGGTGTGGCCGTTAACCAACTTAACCGTCTAACGCATAGAGATGAATTGTATTTCGCGTTATTTAAGCCGAGCGAAGGAGCAATTTGGCCAGGTAACCTTAAGCGTTATCGCTTGAGCGGCGATGAAATCCTCGATAAAAACAGCCTGAATGCGGTTGATAGCGTAACCGGCTTTTTCGCTGAAAATGCGCATAGCTACTGGTCGACGCTAGCTGACGGTAGCGAGGTTAGTGAGGGGGGAGCGGCCAGTCGTTTAGGCGGAAATCGCAATATTTATGTGTTTAACGACACTGGCAGTATTGTAAGAAGCGCTAATGAACTGCACGAAAACAATACAAACATAACGAATGTTGATCTTGCGATCCAAGATGAAACGGATGCGGATGCACTAAGAGACGCCATTTTAAAATGGGCGCGCGGTGTGGACGTTAAAGATAGCAACGGCGATGGAAGCACGACTGACTATCGTTCACAAATGGGCGACCCTATTCACTCTCAGCCGATAATTGTTAACTATGGCGCTGATGACTCTGCTATTTTTGTCGCAACCAATCAGGGCATGCTGCACTCCTTCGATACTACAACGGGGGAAGAGAACTTTGCCATCATGCCCAAGATACTTCTGCAAAATTTACATCATTTTTATAAAGATACGTCGTCGTTAGAGCATAAGTATGGCTTAGATGGCGACATGATTTTAAGAACGGTAGGTGAGAGTAAATATCTCTATGTTGGTATGCGCAGGGGCGGACGCAATTACTACGTTTTCGATGTAACCCAAAAAACCTCCCCCACGCTAAAATTCAAAATTGAGGGCGGCGCTGGCACACTGTCTAAGCTCGGCCAAACATGGTCTAGACCGACCATAACCAAAGTAAATATGGGCGGCCAGGTTAAAAACGTCATGATTGTAGGAGGCGGGTATGACGACGCTCAAGACGATCGCACTGTTCGAGCGAATGACGTTGTTGGAAATGCTGTTTTCATGTTCGATGCGGATACCGGCAGCCTTTTATGGCACGCAAGTAACGAAGACGCAGATTTGAACTTATCAACTATGACGTACAGCGTTCCAGGACGAATTTCCGTCATTGACAGAGACAACGATGGGTTTGCCGATCACATGTACGTAGCAGACATGGGCGGCCAGCTATTTAGACTGGATATCTATAATGGAGAATCGGGTACAAACTTTATCAAAGGGGCGCGCATTGCCGATTTCGGTGGTGACACTGTTGAGTCAAACCGTAAATTCTACTACGGTCCGGATGTCACTGAGATCGCTCTAGGCGACGAGTTGTACTACGGCATTGCGCTTGGAAGTGGCTGGCGCGCATCTCCGCTAGACACAGTAGTTGAAGATAATTTTTATATGCTCAAAGACAGCGGTGTATTTAATCGTGATTCGAGTGGGAATTACACGTTCATGACCACGGTGTATGAGAGTGACATGTATAACGCCACTAGTCATGCGCTAAACAGTAGCGACGAAAGTGAACGTGAATTGGCCTCGCAGGCATTTGCCAATAAGGCTGGCTGGTATTTGAATCTAACCACCAATGGGGAAAAGGTCCTTTCCTCGCCACTGATTATTGACTACAAAGTGTTTTTCACGACCTACGTACCTGCGGTGAGTAGTACAAGCGCATGTGCTCCGCCTACGGGTAATAGTCGCGCTTATTTAGTCAGTATGTTTAATGGTAATGCCGTCACAGACGTGAATAATGATGGAGAGGTCAACGATGCGGACCGTTCAGCAGAATTAAAGCAAACAGGTATTGCACCAGAGACCAAAATTCTAATTGAAGATATCGTAAGTCCGGTTGTTTGTTTGGGCACGGAGTGCGTTTCAGCGGTAATAGACGTTGACGAAGATGGCAACGACGAAGCATGTACTAACGCATTTGAATGTTTAGCCGAAAATATTTATGGCCGGTTTGAACGCATTCAACGAGGCAGCTGGCACTCGGAAACAGAGAGGGAGTAAATTATGAGCCATACGAAATCGGAACGCGGATTTTCGTTAATCGAGTTAATGATAGTCGTTGCGATAGTGGGCATAATCGCAGCTATCGCATATCCCTCCTATCAAGGTGTTATTGCTGATGGATACCGCGGTACTGGTCAGGCTGACTTGTTAGGTTTCGCATCAGCAATGGAGCGTCACCACAGTGGCTCCTTTAGTTACGAAGGTGCGGCAAGTGGCGGAGCAAATACAGGTGCCCCTGCGATTTTTACACCTTATTCACCCTCATCTGAACCATTAGCGAATAAACGATATACGCTTTCAATCGTGTCGGCCAACGCTACAGGTTATGAGTTAAAAGCTACGCCTGTTAGCGGAACAGGGCAGACATCAGACGGCGCTTTATTTTATTTTAGCGATGGAAGAAAGGGCTGGGACAAGAATAATAATGGAACCCTTGAGGCTGACGAATACTGCTGGTCTTGCTAGTAATTTTCATGGCACACAGGAGCCGTGCCTTCGATTTTCAGCGAAGTTTAGTTAATCTCTTCTCTGTTCATATAGGAATTGATGGGGTTTATTTGGGGGGAGGCTCCCTTACCGTAGGCATGCCGAATACAGCGACATCATTCCAATTCTGATCGACTCCATCATTATTCAAGGCAAGCCGTGCAGAGTTTAATGCGTTATCGTGTTCAGATTGGGTTTTAAGTATCATCTGCCACAGCAAGGCCGAATCTATCGTAGAGGCAAGTAGATAAGTACTGGTACTTGTGAAAATAAATAGCGCTATTAAAACCTCAATCAAAATGCTTCCCGAGCTTGTGTTTTTATTCAATTTTGTAAATCCTTTTAACGTTTAAATTTCATACTCAGTTAAGCGCTAGTCGAATCAAGAGCCTATTCTTCGCTATACCACGAACCAGGAATGGGAATGATTTTAGCAAGCGTGGTGTGTGCCTGTAGGGTATCCAGCACTGTGGTTGATGAATTCAATGACCCGTACACGCTTGTATGCAAACGCTGATTAGAGACAAAGGCCCCTTTAATTGAGGCGCTTGTCGCAACATGCAAAGTGTGTTCATTCCCTGCTGTAGATAGCATGACGATGAGGCCAAAGAAATGTGTATCGGCACTAAGCGATAGGTTGCCATCAACAATTAATAGCAATAATGGGTTGCTTTCATCTGAGTGAGCTACATCTTCATTATCTAGTAGGCAGTTACCTTCTATCCAGTAAATATTAGCCGGCGCTAGGTTCAAGCAGTCGTGTTTGGCAATGCTAGTAGGGAAAAACGCACGGCTGAGGACATTTACATTGCGGTTAAAAAGCCACTCGGTAATTTGATTGTCCCACGAAAATTGCTGAGTCGGAGTAGGAAGCCTAAGTAAAGACGGGTAGCGCAAAAATTTGGCCTTATAGTACGTACTTTCTTCTTCTGAAGAGATAGAAACCTCGAAATGTTGAAGCGGTTGCCGTTGATCACCCTCTAATTCGAGCACCTCAATTGCTGTAGCCACATTGGGTATATCTACCTTATCGACAGTTAGAGGAACGCTGCTAGTTCGTAAGGACTCAGCGATGTCTCTTAATTGTCGTTTGAATAAGACGCGTGCCTGTTCGGCTTTCCGCATTTTATTATCTATTGCATAAAATTGTTGGACTTGTTGAGATGAACTTATCGTTGTGAATGTAATTACACTTAACAGAATAGCGACTATCGCTAATACCGCCATGCCGCGCTGATGGCGAAAAGAGCGAAAGGGAAGTTTAAGTTTATTTCCCTCACTGTAGGCTAAGTCTCTACTTTGCAATTTCTTTTGTTCAAACCATTGCTTATTCGTATGCATTAGTAGCCTCAACAATAAACTTTCTAGAACTTGTAACGGTGGGGTCAACCTTACTGCGAAGTGCTATTTCTATTTCGTAAGTACTGCCCCAGCTAGTAGCGTGCTTCAGATTCACACTAAACTTGGTCGCAACGGTAGTTTGGGTATCGGTTAAATCGAACCAACCACTTTGATCACATGTATTCCCCGCAACACGGTATTCGATGGCTTTATTGTTTAAACGGTATCCAAACCATTCTCCCTGACTAAGTGACACCACACCGTCACTATTCTTATCGTAAGAGAACATAACACAACTATTTTCAGGCTCGCTTTCACGGTGACCCGTCGTAATTTTAAAATGTTCACTTGCACTAATGGTCGTGGAAAATGGCGACAGGGTATTATTAGAGTATATATAACCTGCCTTGCTTAGGTGTTGTGTGATTGTGCTTTGCAGTGCTCGCATATCGTCTTCTACGCTGGTGGCGTGCTGAATCGATGAATGTGCGATGTGGGATTGTGCCGCTTGGGTGGCAACCGCAGCAATTACTAGACTTGCTAAACTACAGGCCACTAGCAGTTCGGTAAGGCTGTATCCATAACAGCGTTTGATAAGATTACACTGCTTATCATGTCTTAACATGGTGCGATTCCTGAAAAGGTCTGTAAGCTACATAGTTTTATCCGCCCCAGCGAATTAATAACTAGTTTTGCGTTAAAACGCTGGCTTGAAAGCGTAAGTGTTGTACTGCTGGCAAAGTTAAGCGTGCCATTTTTATTAAACGCGATAACCTTGTTCCTATTGTTAGTTGTGCTTATTTTTAAATCCCACCGTGCGCTAGGAACTACGAAAGACACGTCATTCAATGTACAACTTTGGCGGTCAGAGCAAGTGCAAGCCTCATCGTCGCTCAACAATACACACTTACCATCTTCAACCTCAGCAATTAGAAACATATTCTTTTTGTGCACCAGCGCGTTCATTCGCGCTTGCTTCGCAAGAGATGCCAAGCTTGTAGCAGCATGTTTAAATGCATGTCGCTCCTGCCACGATTCAAACGAGGGCGCCGCTATTACCGAAAGTAGACCTATCGTTGCTAGAACGACAAGCATTTCTAAAAGTGTAAAACCTGCCAGCGTCCGTTCTGGCGTTTTTATATTGATGTTTGATGTAAAGGATTGAAAAGCCATGCGTAAGTCCAGTTACCGTGCCTCGTTCACATTGATAATCTCAATGTACTGAAATCTGTAAGGAGAGATAGCTGTACCATGGAGGGGATTTATCACGTGTGTACACAAAGACCCGCAGTCAAAGGTTTTTCACTGGTCGAAATAATGGTTGTATTGGCCATTGTAGGCTTAATAGGTGTGGCCACCGTGTCGTCACTAGCTACCAGTATGCAGTTAAACGAACTCAATAAGGCCAAAGCTTACTTACTCACTACTCAAGCATTGCAGTCGAGAAACTGGTTAGAAACAGGTGAGTATTTGGCGCTTAGTGCTTTGCCACAATCTGAACTGCCAAGCATAACTATCTCACAAACAATTGATGATGCTGGAATGTACGAAATTGTTGCTACACTGACATCTAGGCCGTCAACGGACAGTTGCAGAGTTATAAAGATAAGTGAGTACGCACTGACACCTACAGAGTGCTGGTAGAAAAAGCAGTAAAATAAACTTTCACCGGAAAAGTCGATTAACGGTAGCGTGACCCTTAGCTGCAGGTAAGTTCATTGCCCTCTAGGTCTTCTTTCTTACCATTGTTATCGCTGTCAACGGCCACTGATATTCGGCCATAAAGCGACAACAAAAGTGCTGAAGCATAATTAGCATCATTGTCGCTGGGGCATAAAGTAATGGTTGCGGCTTTATCGATTCCACCTTGTTCGTCGAAAGTAAGACTCCCGGTAATGCCAAAAATGGAGTTAGCTTTATTTAATGGATCGCCAGCCACAATTAATGGTTCGTTGCTATCACGGCTACCATTTCCGTTCGCGTCTATGAACACCATTTTTGCATTTCGCCAACTTGACGCACAAGACGTGTAGTTTTCAGTCGGGCAAAGTAACACCGTAGTTTGCTCATCAACGGCGGAAAAACGCGCACGCTGAACAACGGCACTTAAATTATTCAAGTCTGAAGTAATTCTATTTTTTATTAAAATGCTTTGTATACCAGGGGCTACAGTCGTGAGAATAATGGCGAGAATAGCTACAGCGACAAGCATTTCAAGAAGGGTGAGCCCTCGTTGATTCGACATTTTCGTTAGTCCTAATCTTCGCCTAGTACTTGTCATAAACAGTGTTAGTTTCCACGTGTAGATATGCGAATAATGAGGCCGCTCTTAGTTTCGCGTTGCCTTTCGCCATTGTAATCTTGCAGCGCAACAAATTTACGCTACTCCTTCTCATTTTAGGGTAAACTAAAATATGTTGCCAAAGGTATGTTTTACCGTGTAATCGCATATTCGCCCATACGCCTTGTGAGTGATGACTTACAGTATGGCTGCGCTTAAGCTTCAACATATCAAAATAATGAATGGCTGACCGTGAAATGCCGAAGAGAGGCAATACTAGGTCTGCAAATTCAACAGATGCGCGGATACCACTAACATCTGCGGTCAGATTGTCGTAGAATCAAGTTCCAGGACGCCTCAAAAATACGTGGATATTATAATGCAAAAACAAGCAGTTATTGATGAAATGAAAGTGCTGCCTGAAATTGACGTGGAGTATGAAGTTGCACGTCGAGTCTCATTTATTAAAAAGCAGTTGCTTACTTCTGGATTAAATTCTCTGGTATTGGGCATTAGTGGCGGCATTGACTCGTGCACATTGGGCCGATTAGCTCAAATTGCCGTGGATGAACTAAACGCTGAACATCACGAAAACTACCAATTTATCGCGGTTCGCCTACCTTATGATACACAAGCCGATGAAGAAGATGCACAGAAGTCTATCGACTTTATTCAGCCCTCGCATTCGTTAACCGTAAACGTAAAGCCTGGTGCTGATGCTATTCATGCCTCAACTTCACAAGCACTTTCAGGTGCTAATCTTCTTCCTGAAAACGAAGCGAAACAAGACTTTGTTAAAGGAAACGTTAAAGCTCGCACCCGTATGGTTATTCAGTACGAAATTGCGGGGATGGTGGATGGTCTCGTTTTAGGCACCGATCATTCAGCTGAAAATATTACAGGCTTTTACACCAAGTATGGCGATGGAGCATGTGATCTCGCGCCTTTGTTTGGTTTAAGCAAGCGCCAAGTGCGTGCAGTGGCAGCCCATTTAGGTGCACCACATAACGTAATTACTAAAGCGCCTACCGCTGATTTAGAAAGCCTGTCCCCACAGAAAGCCGATGAGCAAGCATTGGGTATGTCTTACGACCAAATCGACGACTTTTTGGAAGGTAAGCCAGTTTCTGCGGAAGTGGAAGAGAAATTGCTCTATATTTATCAGCGTACACAGCATAAACGTGTGCCAATTCCAACAATCTACGATGAGTTGTAGTCATGAAAAAAATTGAAGCTATCATTAAACCGTTCAAAATGGACGATGTTAGGGAAGCGCTAGCTGAAGTCGGTATCGCAGGGATGACTGTGTCAGAAGTAAAAGGTTTCGGCCGTCAAAAAGGCCATACTGAACTTTACCGCGGTGCTGAGTATCAAGTTGACTTCCTTCCTAAGATTAAAATTGAGCTTGTGTTAGACGATGACCGCGTTGAGCAAGCGGTGGAAGCCATACAAACGTCTGCTAAAACGGGCAAAATTGGCGATGGGAAAATATTCGTTTACAACGTTGAGACTGCTGTACGTATTCGTACAGGAGAGCAAAACGAAGACGCGATTTAATAGCTACAGTTCGCGCTTGTTTCAATTGAAAAAGGGAGCCGCCGGCTCCCTTTTTAGTTTACAAACTCCACGTTGTTACCCTAGGGTACAACCCTGAGGCTTAGTGATCGTGGCCGCAACCGCCCGCACCGTGAGCATGACCGTGCTCTAGCTCTTCTTTTGTTGCTTCGCGAACGTCAACAACGGTTACATCGAAAGTTAGCGGAATACCGGCTAATGGGTGGTTACCATCAACAACGACTTCTTCGTCAGTTGTTTCGATGATGATTACCGATTGTTCACCCTGTGGCGTCGTTGCGCGGAAAGACATACCCACTTCAACATCCATACCGTCAAACATTGAACGAGGTACGGTTTGAACAAGTTCGTCAGAACGCTCACCGTAAGCTTTTTCAGGGTTTACAGAAACGTTGAAGCTATCTTCCTTCGATTTACCGATAAGTGCGTCTTCTAGTCCTTCGATTAAAAAACGACGGCCTAGTAACACAACTAGCGGCGATTTCCCTTCTGAAGAATCTAGCGTTGTGCCGTCTTCGGTAGATACGGTGTAGTGTAGCGTTACAACGCTGTCAGAAGTAATTGTCATAACAAATCCTATCTTGGCCCTTTTGCGTAAGAGGGCAATAAATTAATGCAGTAGAAACTGCTTATCGACGTTTTTTCACAATATTGCTAGCTTTCTGCTCAATACTGTACGGCAAGGTATTAGGGTAACAGGTAATGGCATTATTATCAGCCAGTCTGTGTAAATCTTCGCTGGTTGTGTCGTTATTTAAAACTGCAATAAACCAAGTTTCGTTATCGAGAGTCGCAACATTGAGTACCTTACCCGCAATGCGCCAATTTTTGCCAAGTTGTTTCTCTAATGTGTCCCCAGGTTTTATGTTTACGTTTTCTTCTAGCTTAAAGCTATAGGCAGCACGTTTGTTTTTTCCTAAAAAGCGAGTTCGTGCAACTACCTCTTGCCCCATGTAACAACCTTTATCAAAGTCGATACCGTTAAGGGCTTGTACGTTAATCATTTGCGGTACATATTCCGCAACTGCTTCCCCTTGTACTGAAGCATGAACGCTCTCAATTTGAATAGCATCGAATACGACCTGAGAGTAACAAGGTACGCTTTGAGTTTCTATTAACGTATTTATGAGTTGTGAGCCGCTGTCATTCAAAAGCACAACGAGACCCTGGCGGGTGGTATTGGCATAAAAAGCAACGCCACATTCACTCTCGACCTTTTGAAGAGAGCCATTGTCAATTGAATCACTCTCAAGCAGGTTAGTCATTTCACTACCAGGAAAAAGCTGGCTTAAAGCAGTTTTAACTTCGTTAGTTTTTGCAGCTTCAAGTGAAATAAAGTAAGCGTTGTATGATTGAGAATCGTCAATAATATCGACTTTTGAAAACACACCATATTTATTGAGCTGTGCTAATGAATGGCTGCCAGAGTCATCGTTGGTCACCAACAATAGCTTACTCATATGACGAGTCACATATCCCGTTGCCCAAGTTTTACCTTTGTTATCACAGTGAGCAAAATGCCTGGCCGTCTTTTCATCAAGTTTGTTGATGTTAACGGTTATCTGTCCTTGTAAGTAACTGTCGGCTTGCTCGCCTTCTAAAGAAATGATCATGGTATTTGGAAGTTTAACCATAAACTCTTTCGGAAGGTTTTGTAATGATGCGATAGAAGTCATATTCACCACGTGTAAAATTCGCTGTATTTACTCAACGTATGGTAAAACCATCAATATTCAAGGGCAACACACTCAATGCGAAAAGATTAAGTGTGATTTAGTTTGCCTATCCGACCAAAAGAGCAGTGATCCTCACGGGTAGGGCATGGTATTATTGATGGCGAATAAAAAACGGTATTAAAGACATATGTTTGAACCAAAAAGATTAGCCCGATTAAAGTGGGCGTGCCGCAGAGGCATGCTGGAGTTAGACGTACTTTTGCTTCCTTTTGTGGAAGAAGCTTTTGATTCATTGAGTTATGAGGATCAAGAAACATTCGAACGCTTACTTACCAGTGATGATCCCGATTTGTTTGCATGGATCATGGGGCATCAAAAGTGTGATGACCCAGAACTAGCCGCCATGGTGGCGACTATTGTTAATCGTGTCAAAGTATAGAGTTTGTTTAACTCACAATAGATTTAGAACGTTACTAGGGGAAGTGTGCGTCGCTATTTGCTTTGTAGTGGCTTTAAGTAGCCTTCCTCAATATGTCTGGTCTTGGCTGAGCTTCTCAATAGTGTTGTCCGTGGTTACTGTGGTAACAACATTAATGATTGGCTGGCGTATCTATGACGCGTTTAGTAACAATATTTCTGCTATTCAATATGCTCTCTCTTTGACCCACGATGGTATTATTCGTGTCGTTGGTGACAGCAATCTTTCATCGCAGACGCCGAGCCGAAGCCTGTTAGCCAGTGCTCAGGCCGACGGTACATCGATGAAAATTCATCATTCTTCCCAGCTCTTTACTTGGGGGTTGTGTATTAACGTGCTGCGCCAAAAACGCAAATGGTTTGAAAAAGACCATAGCCATTTAACTTGGATCTTAAAAGGCGAGTGCTGTGAAGCAGACTATCGTCGGTTGGCTAGAGCTATTATCCTGGCTCGAAAAGCAACGCCTTAAAGGAAATAAATAGATGTTTCGTGAGTATACCAAAGCGTTATTTAAACGCGTTGACGCCAGGCAGCTTATGCAGTTTAAACCGCCTACGTTGCCTCAACGCATCTACACGAAAACGCTTAATGTCGACAACAAGCATTACGCTGCTTTTTGCCAAGAGGTCGATTGGCCCGCTAGTGAGCACGCTCATCCTCTTTATCTTCAAATGCTCTCGTTACCACTGCAAATGCAATGCTTGCTCGACAAACAGAGCCCATTTCCATTACTGGGCCTTATTCATGCTGCCAACAAAGTATGGGTGTTAGACCACTGTGATTTGAGTGAGCCATTTGAATGTCGCGTGCGCTTTCACGAGGTAAGACCTCACAACCGAGGTTGGGAGGTGGACGTCATGTTGGAAGCATTGCAAGCGGGCAACATTGTTTATAGAGCAGTAAGTAGCTATTTGGTGAAGGTGAAAGCGGTACATGTTGCACCACTTGGCGCTAAAAATGACCTACATGATGATTGTGACTTAGAGAATAGGGCGCTCATAGGCGAAATTAGTGCTGCTTCTAATACAGGCAGGCGCTATGCCAAGCTTTCGGGTGACTATAACCCCATTCATCTATCTGCAATATCCGCCAAGGCGTTCGGATTTAAACGGCCGATAGCGCATGGAATGTGGACGCTATCACGTGCCGTATCTGTATTTGTGAGTCACCAAGAACATGCTCAATCTACTACGTTGAAAGAGATATACTGTCGTTTCAAAAAGCCGGTTTTTTTGCCTGCTGATATCCATATTCAACAACACTGTAAAACAGAGCATAGCGTGTTATTGGATGTAACTGACAGTGACGACAGCATTGTGCATTTAACCGCAAGTCTTTCATTTAACGCGAGTTAACCCAAAATACTTTTACAATAATGTTAGTTGTCAAAAGGTAGAGTAGGGAAGTCTGATAACCAAAGAGATGACGAAGAGAGCATGCTGTTATGCTCTCTTTTTAGATATAAGTTAAATTGACGGTGATACTGCCTAACAAGCGCTAAGTGTGGAGGCAGTACAATTTGCCTCCTCCATTCCTAAGCGCCTACCTTTACTTTAGTCAGCGTCGGTAAAACTGTCCTGGGTGATAAGCGAACCAACGTCAGAACCTGACAGTTGTTTTCTGGGTATAAGAATTGTCGGAACAGGACTATCTAATTGTTCAGGGTGGTCTAAATTGAAATGCAACCCTCTGCTTTCTTTTCGCTCCATGGCGCATCGCACAATAAGCTCCGCCACGGTAACCAGATTTCGAAGCTCTAGCAGGTTGTTACTGACCCTGAAGTGTGAGTAATACTCAGTGATCTCTTGCTCTAATAGTTTAATGCGGCGCATGGCACGTTCAAGACGTTTATCTGTTCGCACAATGCCCACGTAATCCCACATGAACAGCCTAAGTTCGTGCCAGTTATGCTGAATGATTACTTCTTCGTCAGAATTTGACACCTGACTTTCATCCCAGGGCGCAATTGACTCTTCACAATCTGCACTGGGCAGATTTTTAATAATGTCTTCTGCAGCCGCACTCGCGAATACTACACATTCTAGTAGTGAGTTAGACGCCATGCGGTTGGCACCGTGCAGCCCTGTATAGGCCACTTCGCCGATAGCGTATACATTATTCAAATCGGTTTTGGCATTAAAGTCAGTCATTACCCCGCCGCAACTGTAGTGCGCTGCGGGCACAACAGGAATAGGCTCTCGGGTAATATCGATACCAAGAGACCGACATTTGCGATAGATATTAGGGAAGTGCTTAACGATAAAGTCGGCAGGCTTATGACTGATATCTAAATACATACAGTCAGCGCCTAATCGCTTCATTTCATAGTCGATTGCGCGGGCTACTACGTCACGTGGAGCAAGGTCTCCACGTTCATCGAATTTGTGCATAAAGCGGGTGCCATCCGCATGGCATAGGTTCGCGCCTTCACCGCGCAACGCCTCGGTAATTAAAAAGTTGCGCGCTTGCGGGTGGAACAAACAAGTAGGATGAAATTGATTGAACTCCATATTCGCTACGCGACAACCTGCGCGCCACGCCATAGCAATGCCGTCACCACTGGACACATCGGGGTTAGAGGTATACTGATATACTTTGCTACCACCGCCTGTCGCTAGTGCAATAAACGGTGCACGAATTACCTCTACGTGTTCTTGTTGCCTGTTCCACACATAAGCACCAACACAAGTGTTTTTCTTTTCTTTAGAAGGGATTAGGTCAATAGCGTTATAACGCTCAAATACATGAATATTCGGATGCGTCGATACCGCATCATTCAACGTAATCTGAAGCGCTTCGCCTGTTGCATCGGCTGCGTGGAGTATGCGTCGGTGGCTGTGTCCACCCTCGCGGGTTAGATGAAAGCGCTCTTCACCAGATTCACTTTTCTCTGTATCAAACGGTACGCCGTAGCCTATTAGCCATTCAAGCGATGCTTTTGCTCGTTCTGCAGTGAATCTCACAGCAGGCTCCTCGCAAAGCCCAGCGCCTGCGGCAAGCGTGTCTTTTACGTGAGCGTCTATGGAGTCTTGTTCATCGAATACTGCGGCAATACCGCCTTGCGCATAACGGGTAGAGCCTTCATTGCGGTCACTTTTACTAAGCACAATAACCTGACAATGGTCGGCGAGCTTAAGAGCTAAGCTTAATCCTGCCGCGCCACTCCCAATAATCAATACGTCGCAACGGTGTTCTATTGCATTTGATGTGGAAGTTAGTGAAGACGATACAGATTTCATGTATTTTTATATCAATTCAAACGAGCAAAGGTTCGGCAAGTCTAAAGGATGAGTGGCAAAACACAATAATTCTTGGCCCCTGACTTAAGCATTTTTTAAAATATTTAATGCTTTTACAGAACTTTTGTAAAAAGAACGCGTCTACACACATGCTTGTTAGAGCTATTGTGTAGTTGAAGTAGGGAGTAATGGCTCGAATGAGCGAGCAGATAACCGACCAACAACTGGTCGAAAAAGTACAGCGTGGCGATAAAAATGCGTTCAATTTGTTGGTAACCCGTTATCAGCACAAAGTAATGCATCTCGTTTCTCGCTATGTGAAAAATACCGGTGACGTTGCTGATGTAACGCAAGAAGCGTTCATTAAAGCATACCGTGCCTTACCTAATTTTCGTGGCGACAGTGCATTTTATACTTGGCTGTATCGCATTGCGGTAAACAGCGCCAAGAACTATCTTGTATCTCAAGGTCGCAAGCCGCCTGCAAGCGATGTCGATGCTGACGAAGCAGATTTTTACGAAGGTAGCGATGCTTTAAAAGAGCAATCAACACCCGAGCGAAGCCTGTTATCTGAGGAAATTGAAGAAACCCTGTTTAAGGTAGTTGAGAAGCTGCCGGACGATTTGCGCATGGCAATCACATTGCGTGAAATTGAAGGGTTGAGCTACGAAGAAATAGCGAACGTAATGTCGTGCCCCGTGGGTACGGTGAGATCCCGTATTTTTAGGGCCCGAGAGGCGATTGATAAAGTTATTCAACCGCTGTTAGAAAATTAAAAAGAAATAAAATCAAAAAAAGATGAACTTTCTTTTTTCTACGATGACTAACAGCTGTGTTAGGGTAGTTAACGATCACTTTGATCTGGAAATGAATATATGACGCAACAGCAAGAAAAATTGTCCGCATTCATGGATGGTGAGATAGAAGGCAATGACATCATCGATGCAATTAAGCAGGATGAAGCGCTTCAGGCCAAATGGCAACGTTACCATGTGTATCGCGGTGCAATGAGAAAAGAAGCAAGTGTTGCTCCTCAGTTGGACATCACTGCAAGCGTAGCAGCTGCGCTTGAAAATGAGCCAGCTATCGTCGCACCTAAACGCTCGCGTTGGCAGTCACTACCGTTGGTTGGCAATGTTATTCCTTTTGCAAAACAATCAGGGCAGTTTGCAGTCGCTGCATCGGTGGCAGTGGCAGTTATCTTTGGTGTTCAATACACCAACCAGGAAGCGCCTACTGAGCCCTTCATGACAGCGCCAACGATTGCCCCGCAAGGTGGATTGTCTCCGGTTAGTCTTGAGCAGACCAGAACGTTACCACGTAACGACATGAATGAAATGCTTGAGAAAAAGCGTAAAATTAACGCGCTAATCGCTGACCATGAGCAGCAAATTAAGCTTAAGCAAGCGCAGGAAGACGAAGGCGAAAGTGAGACTAGCGGACCGGAGCGTCCATAGTCATTTGCTTAGTCAGCTCAAAAATTAATAGAAGCATACCTACATGATGTGAATTCTGATGTAGGTTCGGTTTCATATTTTACTCATACCAGCATATACTGCTGGTATGTTTGTTTTAAGGCGGGAAAAATGCGCTGTAGATCTATTCTTGCACTTTTTTTCATTTCGGGCTTGGGGGTTCAGCCGGCGGTGGCTCAGACTTCTTCTGTGGAAGAAGCAGAATCTTCTCGCATAGCTGTACTGTCCTCTAGTGAAAATAACACGGAATTAAAAGCTAATTCAGAAGCCTCTATTAAGGTTGACCAGCAAGAACTTTCTGAGCAGAGAGAGGCGGTAGAAGAGCAGGTTCGTGAAGAGCAACGTGCAACTGCGTCTCAGGTGCAACAGCCACAATCGGCTAACCAGTGGCTCGCCGAGCTTCAAAATATTATTACTAACGCCAACTTCCAAGTATCGTTTGTTCAAACTGTCGCAGGCAAAGAAACCATCCCGTACTTGTGGCGTCACGCAATTATGGAAGATGGTTCCGAGCTTGAACAACTGAACCTTCAGAATGGACCCGGACGTGAACTTATTCGCGTAAACGATGTGGTAAGTGTGTTTGAACCAGATGTTCAACCTTACAGTTTGCGTTCTAAGCATATCAATGGGCCTATCCCTAGCGCACTACTCTACCACCCAGAGCAGCTTGCTGAAGCTTACGAGTTCGTAGCAGTAGGGAGAGCTCGTGTGGCAGGACGTTCAGCACAGCAAATTCGAATAGTCAGCCGAGATAACACGCGTTTTGGCTATCAACTGTGGCTGGATGAGTCGTCTGGTATGTTGCTCAAACTGAACATGCTTGATTTGCAAGGAGCGCTATTGGAGCAGATTCAGGTTACCGCATTTGCGATATCGCCTGAGCCCGCTGAATATTTCTCACGAATTAATTCGGCATCGTTACCTGCGCCCATGGCGCTGAGCAATGCGCCAAACCGTGCACACAAATGGGACGTCACCTATCTGCCGGCAGGTATGCGAGAAATCAAGCAAGATACAAGACGACTGGCCTTAACAGGTCAAGTTGTAGAATATAAACTTTTTTCAGATGGGCTTGTGGACGTCTCTGTTTATGTTCAGCCGGCGGAAGATGCTTTAGGTGAAACACTCGCGCTGCGCAATGAAGTGAGTACGTTTTTAACCTTAACTGACGGCAAAGCACAAGTGACAGTGGTGGGAGAAATTCCGTTGCAAACAGCAAACGCTATTGCAACGTCTTTACGGCCTATCAGCAGTATAAATTAATAGATTCGCGTTTGAGTAACAATGATTAGAGAAACTGCCACAGTGGTTGCCGTTGATGGTGATTCAGTTACCGTAGAAGCGGCAATTAAAACGACTTGTAATGCATGTCAGGCGCAAAGTGATTGTGGGACAGGTGTTATTTCTCGCGCTATTGCTCCGAAAACACAGCAATTAACGCTGCGTACTCCAGTTCCAGTGCGGATTGGTCAGCAAGTCACTGTGGGAATTCCTGAAGCTGGTATTTTAAGCGCGTCTGCATGGTTATATTTGTTGCCACTTATCGCGTTCATTGGGTCATATTCTGCGTCGATGTCGGTGCTCAGCACGACAAGCTTTAATCACGAGTTATGGGCAATGCTGCCCAGCGCCTTAGTAACCTTCATTACTTATAAGTTGATTGCTTACAAGTTACATCGTGTAGAGCGAACAAAATATCAACCCGTTTTGTTAAGTCAACAAGAGAGCGGCCAATAGATTTCTGCTTTACCGAAGGGCGTAACGCAACCTTTTAGGTGATTTAAAGCGTCATTGAAGTGCGTTAACCCGATTCATGAAATTAGCTAGGTTTTGATATAGGACGTAAAAGTCACGTCAGGTTGCCACTCCCATTTGCTATGTTTGCTTTAAGTAGTAAATTTTCCGCTACGTCAATTCGCTTTTCGCGCCAGAAATGGGTAAAATCCGCACGCGCTGCGTATAACCCTTGAAGCAAGGCAAGCAGCATTTTTTGTTTAATGAATTTTTCTGCAGGTAATTTCCAGCATTATGCAACAATCGCACATTCGTAACTTCAGTATTATCGCCCACATTGACCACGGTAAGTCTACGCTGTCAGACCGTCTAATCCAGCATTGTGGAGGGCTAACAGACCGCGAAATGGCTGAGCAGGTTCTCGACTCAATGGACCTGGAAAAAGAGCGCGGTATTACTATCAAAGCGCAAAGCGTGACGCTGAACTACGAAGCGCGCAACGGTGAAACTTATCAGCTTAACTTCATCGACACCCCAGGACATGTTGATTTCACATATGAAGTATCTCGTTCACTTGCTGCCTGTGAAGGTGCGCTATTAGTTGTTGATGCAGGTCAGGGCGTAGAAGCACAAACATTGGCAAACTGCTATACCGCTATCGAGATGGATATGGAAGTGGTGCCTGTGCTAAATAAAATCGACCTTCCTCAGGCTGAGCCAGACCGCGTTGCAGAAGAAATTGAAGATATTGTTGGTATAGATGCACTGGACGCTGTGCGCTGCTCAGCAAAAACCGGTATCGGTATTGAAGATGTACTTGAAGTCATTGTAAATAAAATCCCGCCGCCAGAAGGTAACCGCGAAGCGCCACTTAAAGCGCTAATCATCGATTCGTGGTTCGACAACTATCAAGGCGTTGTTTCACTGGTACGTATTGTAGAAGGCCAGCTGACCAAAAAAGACAAGATTCAAATCATGTCGAATGGTCAAACGCATCAGGTTGACAAAATCGGTGTATTTACGCCTAAGCCACTTGATACGGGCACATTAAGAGCTGGTGAAGTAGGCTTTATTATTGCTGGGATCAAAGATATCCAAGGCGCACCAGTGGGCGACACCATTACCTTGGCACGCGAGCCTGCTGACGCAATGCTACCAGGCTTTAAAAAGGTTAAACCTCAGGTTTATGCCGGTATTTTCCCAATAAGCTCTGATGACTACGAAGACTTCCGTGACGCCTTGGCGAAATTAAGCCTGAACGACGCTTCACTATTCTATGAGCCAGAAAGCTCTGCAGCGCTAGGTTTTGGATTCCGTATTGGTTTCCTTGGCATGCTGCACATGGAAATCATTCAAGAGCGTTTAGAACGTGAATATGATTTGGGTCTTATCACTACTGCGCCTACGGTAATTTACGAAGTAGAAACGACCAAGGGCGAAACCCTTACCGTGGATAGCCCAGCTAAGCTACCTCCGGTAAACGATATTGCGGAAATTCGTGAGCCTATGGTTGAAGCTAACATTCTTGTGCCACAAGAATACCTAGGCAACGTAATTACGCTTTGTGTTGAGAAGCGCGGTATGCAAACCAACATGACATACCACGGTAAGCAAGTGGCGGTAACCTACGAACTACCTATGGCAGAAGTGGTGCTCGATTTCTTCGACCGTTTGAAATCTACCAGCCGTGGTTTCGCGTCGCTTGATTACAATTTCAAGCGTTTCCAGACCTCAGACATGGTGCGTGTGGATATTCTTATTAACGGTGAACGTGTAGACGCGTTGGCGGTAATTACGCACAGAGAAAACTCTCAAGGTCGTGGTCGTGAGCTGGTAGAAAAGCTTCGTGAGCTTATTCCACGACAAATGTTCGATATCGCTATTCAGGCGGCTATCGGTAACCATATTGTTGCAAGAAGTACAGTTAAACAGCTACGTAAAAACGTAATCGCGAAGTGTTACGGCGGTGACGTAAGCCGTAAGAAGAAACTACTTCAAAAGCAGAAAGAAGGTAAAAAGCGAATGAAGCAAGTGGGTAATGTTGAATTGCCACAAGATGCGTTCCTTGCAGTATTGAAGGTGGGCAAATAATGGCGAATTACTTCTCCTTGATTTTGGTGGCACTCACCTTAATAACAGGATTAATCTGGCTAGTGGATAGCCTAGTGTTTGCGCCAAAGCGAAAAGCACGTTTACAGGCTGCGGCAACCGCAGAAGGGGCGCGCTATGGAGAAGATCCTCAACTGCCGTACTTAGTTGATACTTCGCAACAGATTTTCCCTGTTATTGCATTCGTTTTGGTATTGCGCTCTTTTTTATATGAGCCTTTTCAAATTCCATCAGGTTCTATGATGCCTACCTTACTGGTTGGTGACTTCATCTTGGTTGAAAAGTTTGCGTACGGCGTGAAAGACCCGGTCTTCAGAACTAAGCTCATTGAAACCGGTGTTCCTGAGCGTGGTGATGTGGTGGTTTTCAAATATCCTGAAGACCCATCAATCGACTACATCAAACGAGTAATCGGTCTGCCGGGCGATACAGTGGTTTATCAAAACAAGCAGGTTTACATCAAACCTAAGTGTGAGTCTGGTAACGACTGTTCTAAATTAAAAGCGGTACCGCTAACATTCCAAGAGCGCGGTGAATTCGTACAGGACATGGCGCAACTTATGCGTTACACCGAAGATTTAGGCACGGTAGAGCATGACATTTTGCGCCACCCAGTGCGCGAGATATCGCCGGTTAATTTTTATACCCAGCCTGGCACACGCAGCAACGAGTGGATTGTTCCAGAAGGCCAGTATTTCGTGTTAGGCGATAACCGTGACAACAGCCGCGACAGCCGTTTTTGGGGTTTTGTGCCAGATGCAAACTTGGTTGGAAAAGCGGTGGCGATTTGGATTTCATTTGAATTTGAGCGCAGCCCGTCAGACTTCCTTCCAACGTGGGTACCAACAGGTGTTCGATTTGAGCGAGCAGGTGGCATTCATTAATGCAGGGAATTGATAAATATCGTCGTCTGTACAAGGCGATAGGCTACACATTTACCAATGAATCTTTATTGGAACAAGCACTTACTCACCGTAGTGCAGCCAAGCAGCACAACGAACGTTTAGAGTTTTTAGGCGACGCTATATTAGGCATGATTGTCGGGGAAACGCTGTTTAAACGTTTTCCAACCGTACCTGAAGGCAAGCTTACCCGAATGCGCTCTACCTTGGTTAAAGGAGACACACTGGCAGAACTTGCAAAGGAAGCCAGTGTGGGTGAACTGCTAAACTTGGGGCCTGGTGAGCTCAAAAGTGGTGGTCATCGCAGAAGTTCGATTCTGGCTGATGCAGTTGAAGCTATTTTAGGTGCCATTTATCTTGATTCAGGTATGGACGAGGTACGAGGCGTTATAGACCGTTTATGGGAAACCCGCATAAACAAATTAGACCCTAACGCCCACCCTAAAGACAGCAAAACACGTCTTCAAGAGTTTTTACAAGGCCGCAAACAAGCGCTGCCGACCTATGAAGTGTTGTCTATCTCAGGAAAAGATCATGCACAAACATTCGAAGTAAGCTGCAAAGTAGAAAGTCTTCCTGAAGCCGTAGTGGCGTCTGGCAATAGCCGCCGAAAAGCAGAACAAGAAGCTGCTCGTTTAACATTGGAGAAGCTTGATGACAACGCATGATGAATCGAACTTGCCAGAAATGCCTGATATTCAAACTCGCTGTGGCCTAGTTGCCATAGTGGGCCGCCCTAATGTGGGTAAATCTACGTTACTTAACCGACTGCTAGGGCAAAAGGTAAGTATTACTTCACGCAAGCCGCAAACCACTCGCCACCGCATTCTAGGTATAGATACCGACGGTGATTATCAAGCAATTTACGTTGATACTCCGGGGCTTCACCAAGACGAGAAGCGCGCGATTAATCGCTACATGAACCGCGCGGCATCAAGCTCGTTGGCGGAAGTTGGTCTTGTGTTATTTGTCGTTGAAGGCGATAGATTCAACGCCGAAGATGAAATGGTGTTAAGTAAGGTTAAGCAAGCAAACCTTCCTTGCTACCTCATCGTAAATAAGATGGATAAGGTTGAAGATAAAGAAAACTTTATGGTTCACCTTAAGAAGCTTGGCGAAAAGCATTCGTTTGAGCACATGATTCCTATCAGTGCCAAGCAAGGCAAAATGGTTGATGAAATTAGAGAGTTGGTAGCCAAGTCGCTGCCAAAAAGTGAGTTTTTCTTCCCGGAAGACTACATCACTGACCGTTCAAGCCGCTTTATGGCTGCCGAAATCATTCGCGAAAAGCTTATGCGCTTTACGGGCGATGAGTTGCCTTACTCTACCACGGTGGAAATTGAGCAGTTTAAAATGGCTGACAATGGTGTTTATCGTATCAGCGGACTGATTTTGGTAGAGCGTGAAACGCAAAAACGCATGATCATCGGTAAAGGCGGTAAGCATTTGAAGACCATTGGCGAACAAGCGCGTAAAGATATGGAAAACTTGTTCGACAACAAAGTGTTTCTAGAGCTTTGGGTTAAAGTGAAGCAAGGCTGGGCAGACGATGAGCGAGCTTTGCGTTCATTGGGTTACGGTGACGACAGTAACTTCTAAACCAAGCTTATATTATCTTTATTACGCTAGTCAGCTGCAACTGGCGTTATATTAGAAAGTACTGTTAGTTGGCGTTTTGCCCAATGTTGTAGCTCGATGGCTTCTGGGCAACTCTCTGAGGTAAATGTGCTTATTCGAGCATTTACTCAGCCATTTACTATTCGGTTTTTCAACAACACCAGCAGCATAACAAACTCTTTTTAGGAGCGGTATATGGCAATTTCAGATATGCGCAGGCAGTACTCAAAGGGCAGTTTGAGCGAGTCAGATATTACTTCAAGCCCATTTACCCTGTTTGATAAATGGTTGAAAGACGCCATTGACGCTGGAATTCCTGATCCTACCGCTATGACGGTTGCTACCGTTGATGCAAGTGGTCAACCCTCACAGCGAATCGTTTTGCTAAAAGATGTGAGCGAAAAAGGTTTTGTGTTTTTCACAAACTTGGGAAGCCGGAAAGCGCAAGAGTTAGCCGTTAACCCTAAAGTGTCGTGTCACTTTCCATGGTTTTTTATGGAACGTCAGGTTCGCGTTTGTGGTAGCGTTGAAAAACTGTCCATTTCTGAAAATGCCGCCTATTTCTTCTCTCGTCCCAAAGATAGTCAACTAGCGGCGTACGCATCAAAGCAAAGCAAGCCAATTGGCAATAAAGAGCTTTTGCTTACGCAGTTTAAGCAGTTAAAAGATAAGTTTGCTAACAAGCAATTGCCTGTGCCAGATTTTTGGGGCGGCTTTCGAATTGTGCCTCATCAAATTGAGTTTTGGCAGGGTGGAGAAGATAGACTTCACGATCGCTTCGAATACAATAAAACCGAAGATGGTGTCTGGGCGACACAGCGCTTGATGCCTTAAAGCTCCGTTTGATCACTTGTTTTCATTTCAATCTGAATTCGGCGCATGTGTTCAGTGAGTCATACAGCTACTTGTGTTTGGCAGCGTATAACTGGCAGATACCATTAGCGTGAGTAGATGCAGGGAGTTAGGAAGCACTTAAGCCATGATCGACAGCCACTGCCACCTTGACCTACTTGCACAGAAAAAGGACCTTCATATAGCGTTGCAGAACGCTAAGGGGGCTTGTGTTACGCGTATCATGGCGCCAAGTATTAATCCGCAGTCGTGGCAAGCGTTACAGGCGCTCAGTGAACAATACAGAAATCTTCTTCCCATCGACACTGCTCTTGGTCTTCACCCTTATTTTCTAACTGGTAGCGGTCGTGACGATGCAGTAAAAGCGCGCGATACAAATGACCAGACCCTAATCCAAAATCTTGAACAGCTTAAAGCTGCTGTTACGAATCTACACCCATCGGTAAAAGCGGTGGGAGAGACAGGTATAGACGGTCATATAAGTGTGCCGTTAGCGCTTCAAAAGGAAGTGTTACAAACTCATTTGAAACTAGCTGATAAAGCATCGCTCCCTGTTATTCTGCATCACAGGAAAAGCCATCATTTACTGCTTGAAGGGCTTAAGCAAGCCAAGTATCAAGGTGTCGGCGTTGTACATGCATTCTCTGGTAGTGTGGAGGCGGCCAAAGGGTACATTGAACGAGGAATGTACTTGGGAATAGGTGGTACCATTACCTACGAACGAGCACAAAAGACGCGAAATACCCTTGGATTTCTGTTAGAGCACCACTTTGATAGATTGCTCTTAGAAACTGATGCCCCAGATATGCCCATGTGCGGTAGACAGGGAGAGGCTAACGAACCGGGTTATTTATCGGATGTTGTCGACGTAATGAGTAATATTTTTAACGTGTCGTGTGAGGAAATAGTTTCCACTACCACAGCTAATTATCATCGACTTTTCAAAATCAATACTGACGGCGAAGCAGAAACCCCTGATTTCCCTCTTTAGCGCTTTTCTTTATTTCTTTTTGACTCAATTACCTGAATAAACCAAGGGCGAGATTTATAAAATGCTCGGGTTAGGTAAATGCCAAGCATAAGGGCTAAGAATATAAGAATGCTGGCAATAAGTGCCAGTTGATAACGCAATGTAAGGGGACTTTCTAATACTGCCTGAGTATTCATATGAATATTCACGTAACCGAGAAGATTATCATCCTCGTCACTAATAACGCCGACATAGGTCAGAGGTGTTACGCTTTGCGATTGGCTCAGTGATACCACACTGTCGATTTGTGGTAGAGGGGCAATGTACCTCCCATCTTTATCAAACACAGATAAGGCTAGAATGTGTGGCTCATTGACTAAAATAGAGGCGACACTTTCAATATATTCCCGTTGAGAAAGCGTATTTGATAGCGTTGCCTCAGCGTCAATTTCAGTTTCTTGGTTAGTAAGTGCATCAGCAATAAAGGCTGGCTGTAGCAATTTTGCGTATTGCCTCGCTATGCTCTCTCCCGAGAAGCGAGTTTGCACAGTGAGCCAGTCATTTTGGTATTGTTGAAAGAGTAAAAGCAATACAACAATCAAGGCAAAAACCGTACTCACTACTATTGTATGGAATAATCGCTTCAAAACTGTGTACAAAGAATGAGAGTCATTATTTGATTGTGAAGTTGCTTTACTAAGCCCGTCTACCAATTCGCATTTCCATAAAGTCACGAGGGTTGCCTAACAGTAGGATAATTCGAAATAATTTAAAAGGAGATATTTTATTAGTTAGTCTAATTGGTTAGCATTAGAGCACCATTTGCCAAACACCGCAGTTTCTGTGTGCGATATGAAAGACACTCTTCTTAGTAATATCAATAATGACGAAATCCACCTAGCTTCATCTTTGTCTTATGTAGTTAACAATAAGCACGACGATAGTACGTACTCGCATACGTTGACTGTAATTGGTCAAGCTGTGACTCCTTATTTACTACAAAGCGTTTTGAATAAGCTTAAAGACGTTTTTACACCTGTGACGATTGCATTCCATCATTTGCATAAACAATTTGGAGATGATGTTATTGAGGTTAGAGGTGACATGCATCGCGCTGAACTAGACCAAATAAAGCCGCTACTCGGTGATGTATCTCAGGCATATAACGTGGACATTGGGCTCCAAGCCACAAGGCCATCATTATCCGAGCCCGGGTTACTGGTCATGGACATGGACAGCACCGTCATCGCTATCGAATGTATTGATGAGATAGCTAAGTTAGCAGGTGTTGGTGAGCAAGTGGCAGAAGTTACCGCTAAAGCCATGCGAGGAGAGATTGCGTTTAACGATAGTTTGACGCACAGGGTGGCATGCTTAGAAGGAGTACCAGTCAGTCACCTTAATCAAATTCGTGACAGCATACCCATTATGCCAGGCATACAAACCTTACTTACTCACTTAAAGCAGCATAATTGGAAGTTGGCGATAGCTTCGGGTGGCTTTACATTTTTCGCTGACCATTTAAAAGCGAGGCTTGGATTAGACTTCGCGGTGTCCAATACTCTCGCTGTGGAAAACGAAAAGTTAACGGGAAAAGTTGAAGGTGAAATTGTCAATGCAGAGGTTAAAGCGCGTACCGTTAAAGCCCTTGCAGAGAAGTGGCAAATTGCGTCCGAACAAACGGTTGCTATGGGGGATGGTGCTAACGATTTAGTTATGATGGCTGAGTCTGCGCTAGGTGTAGCATGTCACGGTAAACCATTAGTTAACGAAAAAGCAGATGTGGCGATAAGAATTGGTAGTTTGCACAGCCTTCTTTACTTTCTGAATAAATAGCCAACCAAAATCTGTAATTGACGCGCTAGTTTGAAGGAGATAAAGCTAGCGTTTCACACTTTATATTTCACCTGTCACCAGACACTAGTTACAGGCCACACGCCACATGTATCTTAATGCTTTCGATTCAAGACTCACCGACTTAAGATAATCTGCAAGCGTGAGCTCATGTTAACTAGTATAACTATATCGAGCATATGTAAACCAGTACAACTAAGCGTTGCGCGCTATGGCTTTAGGTTGAACGGTGCTTTTCAGCGTCTTATTCGCTGTGATGTCTTCCATTGTGAACCCGTACCGTATGAGCACTTCGTCTGTTACATCAATGAGATGCGAGCACGCAGCAATACTCCACATTTTCTTCTCTAGCTCACGGGCTCTATGCATGGCATACATGGTGACGTAATTGATTTCGGTTTGTAGCATGGTCATGTCAGGCTTACCCGTAGTGGTAAGCATTACATGAATGGCCACGAACTGGCCGCGAACCATGGCTTCTCTAATAAAAGCTCTGCGCTGCTCGTTATTCTCAAACTTATCAGAATAGCGTGGAATGATAGCCATTCGCGGCTCTTTTTGAGATGCATCAAACGAGATGAATAACTCTTGTCGCAGAGGCATATTTTCAAGCTTAACTGCCTTAATGCCACTTTGTACAAAAGGTATGTCTTGCTTTCTGTCTCTGAAAAGAAACTCTAGATTCACTTTCCCACGTTCCGCGTATTGAGTGGTCAGTGTGGTAATGCGTTCGTCTTGCTTACCAACAATACAGGCTTGAGGTGTGTAGCGAACTCCTTCCTTACTCATTAAGAAGGAAAGGGAAGTGGCATTTCTCGCATTGATACAACGAAGCGCTTGCCCCATGCCTGGTACTTCTTCTTCGTCAATGTCTACTTTAAGGTTGCCCTTATTCTTTTTAATTAATTCTTCAAAGAAGTTTCGAGCACCTTTACCTTCGTCGCCCGGCATAGTTTTTAGGTGAAGTATGTTCTTGTCGACATTGTGATAAATAATTTCGTATTGTAGATGCATGACATCAAACGAACTGGCAATCTCCTGAAGTCGTGGGAAAGCTACTTCTACTTTACCTTCTAAATTACCTTTATATTCTTTGCTGAGTTCTATTCGAAGACCGAGTCCGTGAACTGATATGTCTTCGCTGATCCCTTTATGCACGACATCTTCATTATTGAATCGAGCTTCAATTTGAGTTCTTAGCTGATAACGACTCTCGATACGCTGTTCTTCATATTTAAACCTAACCACTTGAACATTCGACGGAGCACGATTGCGCGGGTGCCCAAAGTTTCGCAAGTGAGAGAGGTTCTCTCGGTTAAACTTAAATTCGTTGTAGGTCTCTTGCCCTGTTACTGAGGTTACGTCAGTTACGTGTGCTAAAAAACGTAGGTTTTTCAGTTTCGACATTAACCTTGCAGATGGCGGAGTGTTAAGCTTTTTAACCTTATTGCCTACAGAATCTGGAATTGAAAGAGGAATGTGAGCCTGTTCGGGATCCATGTCTGTTAGGGTTATTTTGAATACACGCCAACTCGCTTTCTTCGAGCCAAACCCCAAAAATACACGAGTAAGCACATCCTTCTGCTTAAGCTCTTCATAAGATGCAGAGTAAAAGTAAACCTTGTCATTTTGTAAATGTGTAAAACTAAATACGAAGATTTCTCTTACTTCTTCCGACTTCTGCAACAAGCGCATGAGCCTTTCTTGCGTTAACAAGAAGTTCAATCGGCAGTTATCTTCTTCATCTTGCCAATACTGTACCGTCTCTCTGTTAACTTCGTTAACCATAGCAAACCGGGGGATCATAGTTTTATTGACGACGTCTATGTAAACCGGCAGCGTAGGGCTTCGAGGTGAAAAGTACTGCTCACAAATCTTACTAGTAATTGCCTCGATGGTGTTGCTCATATTCACTTTGTATCGGCGTTTATTGCCGTGAATGAAGCTTTCTAAAAACTTGTCGAAAGCAGGGCTGGGTTTTTCTTTATCGCGCTGCAAGGCAAGGTAGTTAACATCATTTTTAGTAATAACTTTTATAAGCTTATATGCAATGCCATTTTTTTTATCCATGGCAAACTCAGACTCTAGACCCCTAAAGAAGATAAAAAGGGTTTCGTCTTTTTTGAAAAATGAGTCTTTTGAGAGTTTGACTTGCAAGCCTTCAAGGGAAATATCGACACTTAAACCGCGCATAGACTGATTGGCGCTATTTACTATTTCCACTGCAACCGCGAAGTTCATGCGTTCCGTATTGCGCTGTCTATAGTCGAGAAGGTTTACAGTAGGAACTTTGAATTGTTCTAAAACGGCTGAGCGCTTTTTAATTTCTGGGTTTTCTTTATCTGCGCGTTCTTGAGCAAGCTCTTTTTCACGCATTAAACGGAAGTTATTTTCAGTGTTTTGAACAGCCTCATACACACCATAAGTGTATCGACCAAAAACGCGCAGCTGTTCCTCAAACTTATCAACGGCAACGTCATCCATGTAGTGGCTTCGCCCTTCGTGCACGTATTTCTTGCACTTTCCGTCAACATGACCGCGCAAATCTATGGTGCGCATGCAAGGTTTGGCTAAACGCTTGACTTCCATTTTAATTAAAAAGCGTTTTTCCTTTGGCACATCAGAAGCTGTTTGAAGCAATACCTGGTTAAATTCAGGCTCATTAACCATGGGCTTTAGCTGTTCAATTATTTCAGCATATTGCTTTAAATCTTGACTCATGAATGCGCAACTTTGTTGTTTAGTATCATTATTTTAGTTGTTATCGGCAAATCAGCAAAACTCATTAACCCAGAAAGTTGTTAGACTTTTGGGGGGGGGGTTAATCGAAAACTGACCGTAGGTTTGTGCTTAAATCACCGTTGTTAAGTGGTAGAATACTCTTTTTAATCATCGGATAAAACTGGAATATGGCAAAACGTAAAACTGCTTATGTGTGTTCTGACTGCGGGGCAGAGTTTCCTCGTTGGCAGGGGCAATGTTCGGAATGTAAAGCGTGGAACACAATAAGTGAGTTTGTGGTTGCAAGTGCCAAAAGTGTCGCGCGCCAAACCACGTCAGGTTACGCAGGGCAAACCGCTGCCAAAATAGAGACTTTAAATGCAATAGATCTCGAATCACTACCGCGATTCTCGTCAACATTTAAAGAGCTCGATAGAGTGTTAGGGGGCGGAATAGTCCCTGGCGCAGCTATGCTAATTGGTGGGTCGCCAGGTGCAGGTAAAAGTACGCTTTTGCTTCAAGTTATGTGTCAGATGGCAAAAAGTGAAACTGCGCTCTACGTTACAGGGGAAGAGTCGCTGCAGCAGGTTGCTATGCGAGCAAAGCGATTAAACCTTCCCGACGACAAATTGATGATGCTTGCCGAAACTAATGTGGAAACAATCTGCGATTTAACGCTCACGAAAAAGCCTAAAATCATGGTCATCGATTCAATTCAGGTTATGCATGTGTCAGATGTGCAGTCTGCGCCCGGCAGTGTGTCGCAAGTACGCGAAAGCGCTGCGTATTTAACACGCTTTGCTAAGCAAAACCATATCGCTATGTTTATTGTAGGCCATGTAACCAAAGACGGTAACTTAGCGGGGCCGAAGGTACTTGAACACTGTATCGACAGTTCGATGATGCTGGAAGGGGAAAGTGATGGACGTTACCGTACGCTTCGAAGTCATAAAAACCGTTTTGGTGCAGTAAATGAGCTCGGTGTATTTGCGATGACTGAGAAGGGCCTAAAAGAGGTGAGTAATCCTTCTGCCATTTTCTTAAGTCGAGGAGACAACGAAACGCCGGGGTCGAGCGTGATGGTAATTTGGGAAGGCACACGCCCGCTACTTGTGGAAATACAGGCACTAGTGGATTACTCGCAAATGTCTAACCCAAGACGAATTGCTGTGGGGTTGGATCAGAACCGTTTATCTATGCTGTTAGCAGTACTTCACCGTCATGGCAACGTGCAAATGAACGACCAAGACGTGTTTGTGAACGTAGTGGGCGGTGTACGTGTTTCTGAGACCAGTGCGGACTTGGCTTTGCTCTTAGCGATGATTTCTAGCTTTCGAAATCGCTCCTTGCCTCGTGACTTAATTGTGTTCGGTGAAGTAGGGCTCGCCGGTGAGATTCGTCCAGTTCCCAATGGAACGGAACGCATCATCGAGGCTGCGAAACATGGCTTTAAGCGTGCGATTGTGCCTAAAGCTAATGCACCTAAGCAAGCCATTAATGGCATGAAAGTGGTACCGGTAGCGCGTTTATCCGAAGCGCTAGACGCGCTGGAGTAAGGGGAGGCCCAATATTTAAGTAAAGTGTTGACGGTGCAAGTTAGATTGAAAGGCCTATTGAACGGGCCTTTCTTGCTTTAAACGAGTGAAACGCGTTTTTTAAAGGTTAATGTGGCGCCTGATAAACCGCATTAACTAATGCATTCAAGTCTTTCTCATCAATACTGGCGTCATCGCTGTTTAAGGTAATTAAACGGCGAAGAGCGCTAATGCTGTCTACATCCATTCGCTCTACTTTACAGCCTAATGACACCCTTTCTTTTCTGCTGTCGGCATGTCGATACAATTGCGAAATAGAAAGAGTTATTACTGGGCTGTCTTCATTTGCCTGAAAGGTAGCTGTATAAGGATCATGACTGTCAAACGGTAAGGTCGAAAGCGCATTTTCCGTTGCCTGGAGCTTGATACCTTGCAGTGATACGTCGCTAACTACTACGTCAATACTGATATCATTATGTGCCAGCGTGCCATTTACATTCAGTGACACCCGTTGAAATTGGCGCTTGTCTGTCATTACTCATATACCTAGTGTTCGTCTTCGGTTTCAGTATTGGCTAATTTGCGCTCGTTCGCAATGAAAAGCAGACAAATAAAAAAGCCGCTATCGATGATAGCGGCTCCTGATGTCAGCTTAGAGTTATAACACTCTATATCTCTGCTTTCGTATTATTTAGACATACGCTTATATTTAAGGCGGTGCGGTTCAACCACATCTTGTCCAAATTCTTGCTTCAACCAGCTCTCGTAGTCTGAGTAGTTGCCTTCGAAGAAATTAATCTTTCCTTCATCGCGGTAATCCATGATATGTGTTGCCACACGGTCTAGGAACCAGCGGTCGTGCGAGATAACCATAGCGCAACCAGGGAATTCCAACAATGCGTTTTCCAAGGCTCGAAGTGTTTCTACGTCAAGGTCGTTGGTTGGCTCATCCAGTAGTAATACGTTACCGCCCGCTTTAAGCAGTTTCGCAAGGTGAACACGGTTACGCTCACCACCTGACAAGTCCTTAATAAACTTCTGCTGATCGGTGCCCTTGAAGTTGAATCGGCTGCAGTATGCGCGGCTGTTAATTTCAAAGTTACCAATACGAATAATGTCTTGCTCGTCAGAAATTTCTTTCCAAACGGTGTTGTTTTCGTTCATGTGGTCACGGAACTGTTCTACCGCAGCAATTTGAACGGTTTCACCTAAGTCGATGGTACCTGAATCAGGTTGCTCAGCACCAGTGAGCATTCTGAACAAGGTTGATTTACCCGCGCCGTTTGGACCAACGATACCTACAATGGCACCCTTTGGTACTTTAAACGTCAAGTCATCGATAAGAACGCGATCGCCATAAGACTTTTTAAGGTTGCTTACTTCAATAACCTTGTCACCTAAGCGCTCACCTGGCGGGATGAAAAGTTCGTTAGTTTCGTTACGTTTTTGGTAGTCGCTGGTAGATAGTTCTTCAAAGCGAGCCATACGAGCTTTACTTTTAGCATGACGACCTTTTGGATTAGAGCGAACCCACTCAAGTTCCTGTTTCATGCTCTTCATACGCGCCGTTTCGGTGCGCTCTTCCTGTTCAAGTCGGTTTTCTTTCTGTTCCAACCATGAAGAGTAGTTACCTTCCCATGGAATACCTTCACCACGGTCTAGTTCTAAAATCCAACCCGCTACGTTATCAAGGAAGTATCTATCGTGGGTAATAGCGACCACGGTGCCTTCATAATCGTGAAGGAAGCGCTCTAGCCATGCGACTGATTCTGCGTCCAAGTGGTTAGTTGGTTCGTCTAGAAGCAACATTTCAGGCTTCTCTAGAAGCAGGCGACACAGCGCCACGCGGCGGCGTTCACCACCTGATAGTTTGCTTACATCCGCATCCCACGCTGGAAGGCGAAGTGCATCAGCGGCACGCTCTAAGGCATTTTCTAGGTTGTGACCGTCTTTGGCTTGAATAATGGCTTCAAGCTCACCTTGCTCTTTTGCAAGGGCGTCAAAATCAGCATCCGCTTCTGCATAGGCTGCGTACACTTCATCAAGGCGAGTCAATGCGTGTTTAACGTCAGCTACGGCTTCTTCAATATTGCCGCGAACGTCTTTTGTTTCATCAAGCTGAGGTTCCTGCGGAAGGTAGCCCACTTTTAATCCCGGCTGAGGGCGCGCTTCACCTTCAATATCGGTATCTACGCCAGCCATAATGCGAAGTAGGGTTGATTTACCCGCACCGTTTAGACCTAGCACACCAATTTTGGCACCAGGGAAAAAGCTAAGAGAGATATTTTTTAAAATGTGTCTGTTTGGTGGGACGATTTTGCCCACGCGATGCATACTGTAAACGTATTGAGCCATGCTCTATCCTCGCTGAAAAAGCGGTGAAAAATAATAAAGTCCTAATTGGGCGTATTCTACTCGTAACAGGGTAGTTTATGCTAGAGCCTGTTGACCTTTGATGTACAGAAAAGGTCAATAGGCCCTTGTCACTTACGCTAGGTGTTTCGTGCTTGATGAAAATTTGAGCGCTCATTTTAAAAAGTTTGATTTATGCGTCGGTTGATGAGGCGATTTAAGGTAAACTTGGTTTCATTATAAAGAGTGCACGTGTGCTTTCTGGGGAGTTTGTAGCCACCAGATATAGCCTAAAAGCGTTAGACTCAAAACCAGAGCCTGTAGGATTGTTTCGCGATTAAAAGGGTTTCTAACTAAACCTAAATTTCTACAGTAAAAGTCAACAGGTTCTATCGATATCTCTGAACAGGTAATTTAAATGACTGCTATGAATAAACGCACATACAGTTTGGATGAGCTTGCTAAGCACGTGAATGGGGAAGTGCAGGGTGATGGAAATATCACGATCTCTGCAGTAGGTACGTTATCTGGTGCAGCGTCGCATCAAATTTCCTTCCTAACCAACCCTAAATATAAGCCTCAGCTAAAAGATACTAAGGCCGGTGCGGTAATTCTGCACGAAAGCTTAAAAGGTGACAGCCCAGTTCCTGCATTAATTGTGGCAAACCCTCATGCTGCTTTCGCTCTTATCGCGCAGTTATTTGATACTACCCCAGCGGTAGCTACAGGCATTGCTGAGTCAGCGGTTATTGCTCCATCTGCCCGTATCGGCAGTGATGTGTCGCTAGGACACAACGTGATTATTGAAGAGAACGTAGTATTAGGCGATAGAGTTACGGTTGGCGCCAATACTGTTATTCGCAGAGGTACTCATATTGGTGAAGGCTGTACCATTCACCCTAACGTCACTATTTATCATGACGTAGTGATTGGTAAGCGCGTGACGATTCATAGTCAAACAGTTATTGGTGCGGCTGGCTTTGGTTACGCAAACGATAAGGGCGTATGGATCCCTATTCCGCAAACCGGTTCAGTTCGCATTGGTGACGACAGCCAGATTGGTGCAAGCAGCAGCATTGACCGCGGCGCTATGGAAGATACGGTTTTAGGTACCAACGTTATTATCGATAACCAAGTACAAATTGGCCACAACTGTATTATTGGTGATCATTCTTGTATTTGCGGTGCTACAGGTATTGCCGGTAGCTGCCATATCGGCAAACACGTTATTATCGGTGGTGGAGTTGGCATTAACGGTCACATAAGCATTTGCGACAATGTTCAGGTGACTGGCTACACCATGATTGTACAAGATATCACTGAACCGGGCGTTTATTCTTCTGGCCAGCCAGCACAAACCAACCGTGACTGGCGCAAAAATACGGTTCGCCTTGCCAAAATTGGTAGTTTATTTGACCGTGTTAAAGCCTTAGAAAAACAGGTCTGATCTCGCGCTGGCGCAGGTATTTCGTTAAACCTGCGCCATTTATATTAATTTGGTCATAAAGCGGTATACAAGCACCCGAAAATGACTAGAATATGGCTCGAATTTGAGCAATCAGTGCGTAACGCCATATAAAAACCGCAGTTAAGGAGCCCCCATGTTTTCTCGCGAAATGAATATAGCCGACTTCGATCCTGAATTAGCCGATGCAATGTCTAAAGAGGTTGAGCGTCAAGAACATCACATTGAGCTTATTGCCTCTGAGAACTACTGTAGCCCACGTGTAATGGAAGCACAGGGTTCGCAGCTTACTAACAAGTACGCGGAAGGCTACCCAGGCAAGCGTTACTACGGTGGTTGTGAGCACGTAGACGTTGTTGAACAACTTGCTATTGACCGTGCAAAAGCACTTTTTGGTGCCGACTACGCAAACGTTCAGCCACACGCTGGTTCACAGGCAAACTCTGCCGTATTCATGGCATTACTTGACGCAGGCGACACGGTATTGGGAATGAGCCTTTCTGAAGGTGGTCACCTTACTCACGGTTCACATGTAAACTTCTCTGGAAAGACGTACAACGCTGTACAGTATGGTTTGAACAAAGAAACGGGTGAAATCGATTACGCTCAGGTTGAAGCGCTAGCTAAAGAGCACAAGCCGAAAATGATTATCGGTGGCTTCTCTGCCTACTCAGGCATTGTTGATTGGGCGAAATTTCGCGAAATCGCAGATAGCGTAGGCGCATACTTGCTTGTTGATATGGCGCACGTAGCAGGTCTAGTCGCGGCTGGCGTTTATCCAAACCCGCTACCTCACGCACATGTAGTAACTACGACGACACATAAAACCCTTGCAGGTCCGCGTAGTGGTCTAATCCTATCTTCATGTGGCGACGAAGCAATTTACAAAAAGCTTAACAGCTCGGTATTCCCGGGTAACCAAGGTGGCCCACTTTGTCACGTGATTGCAGCTAAAGCCGTTGCTTTCAAAGAAGCCCTACAGCCAGAGTTTAAAGTGTATCAGCAGCAAGTTGTTGCAAACGCGAAAGCCATGGTTGCTGTAATGCAAGAACGCGGTTATAAAATCGTTTCTGGCGGTACCGATAACCACTTGTTCCTTCTTGACCTTATCGATAAGGACATCACGGGTAAAGATGCTGACGCAGCACTTGGTGCAGCAAACATCACAGTAAACAAAAACTCTGTGCCGAACGACCCGCGTTCACCGTTTGTAACGAGTGGTCTTCGTATTGGTAGCCCAGCAATTACTCGCCGTGGCTTTAAAGAAGAACAAGCTAAGCAAGTTGCAACATGGATTTGCGACATTCTAGATAACATGGGCGATGAGTCAGTTATCAAACGCGTTCAAGACGAAGTGGTCGCACTTTGCGCACAATTCCCTGTTTATAAATAAATAGGTTTGTGTTTTATTGCGTACTTTGGTACTAATGCCGGACTAACTAGTCTAGGTTCGATTTAAATACCTAAGTACGCAATATCTAAGGATTATTCATGTTTTGCCCGTTTTGTTCAGAACAAGAAACAAAAGTTATTGATTCTCGTTTGGTTGCAGAAGGGCAGCAGGTGCGTAGACGCCGGGAATGTATGGTGTGTCACGAACGATTCACGACATTTGAAAGTGCCGAGCTTGTGATGCCTCGCGTTATTAAACGCGATGGTTCACGTGAACCGTTTAACGAAGATAAGCTTCGTGCAGGGTTGCAACGTGCACTCGAAAAGCGCCCCGTAAGCACCGAAAAAGTCGAGCAATGTATCCTCTCTCTTAAGTCACAGTTGCGCGCAACCGGTGAACGTGAAGTGAGCAGTGAACTACTCGGCAACCTAATAATGAAAGCCCTCAAAGAACTCGATAAGGTTGCCTATGTTCGGTTCGCCTCTGTTTATCGCTCTTTCGAAGACATTCGTGAATTTGGCGAGGAAATTGCGCGATTGGGGGATTAGGTCCGGCGCATTTCAAGCATCAGGCACTTAGGGCTACAACAGGAATCCAAGTGAACCACGATACGGTTAAAAATGATTATTTCTGGATGGCAAAAGCCATTCAACTTGCCCAACAAGGGCGCTTTACCACTTCTCCTAACCCTCGTGTTGGCTGCGTAATTGTTGACGAAAACAATCAATTACTTGGTCAGGGGTATCACATTCAAGCTGGCACACCCCATGCCGAAGTTCACGCATTAAGACAAGCATCTAACGCACGACCACATGGTGCAAAAGGCGCGACGGCTTACGTTACGCTTGAACCTTGTAGTCATTTTGGACGCACACCGCCATGTGCCAAAGCGCTCGTGGAGGCTGAAGTAGCACGAGTGGTTATAGCCATGACTGACCCGAACCCTAACGTCTGTGGTAACGGTATCAGCTTACTGCAAGATGCAGGTATTGAAGTCGTTAGCGATGTGATGGCGGCAGAGTCCGCGGCGCTAAACCCCGGGTTTATTAAACGAATGCTTACTGGTAAACCCTTTGTTCGCGTAAAGTTGGGCATTAGCCTAGATGGAAAAATAGCCCTTCAAAATGGAGTGAGTCAGTGGATTACTGGTGCGGAGGCAAGACGGGATGTGCAACAGTATCGAGCCCAAAGTTGCGTAGTATTGACGGGGTCGGGTACGGTACAAGCTGATAATCCTAGTCTCTTAGTTCGTGAAAAAGAGGCTCAGTTTGAAAACTATCCGCTAGATCATATCCGCCAGCCAGCCCGTGTGGTTGTAGATAGCAAAAGTAGGCTTAGAAGAGACTACACACTTTTTAACGACGGCAATATCACGTTCACGGCGACGTCACAGGCTCACCCAGACACCGCTACTCAGCACTATCTCCAATTGGACGAAAAGGACGGTAAGCTCGACTTACATGCGCTAATGTCAGCATTGGGTGATAAGCAATACAATGAAGTCTGGGTAGAAGCAGGCCCAGGCCTTGCTGGTGCATTATTGCAAGAAGGGCTGGTGGATGAACTTATTTGCTACCAGGCGCCTAAGCTTTTAGGTGATAAGGGAGTAAGTATGGTTAATTTACCCGCGTTCACGTCGCTAAATGAATGTATTTCGCTTTCGCTTATTGAAAATCGTCAGGTGGGTAACGATATTAAGCTTATCTTCCGTCCTGATGTTAGCAACACCCGTGGTTAACGCGATTAAAGAGGAACTTTATGTTTACTGGAATTATTCAAGCGCTCGGAACTATTAAAAAGCTTGATAACCGAGGCAATGATATTCGACTTACCGTTTCATCGCCTACGCTTGATATGTCTGATGTTGCACTCGGAGACAGTATTGCGACCAATGGTGTTTGCCTAACAGTTACTGATATGGGCCCCGATTATTATTGTGCAGATGTGTCGGCAGAGACAATCAAATTAACTGGCTTTGCACATTACAGCGCAGGTTCAACAGTGAATCTTGAGAAAGCGATGCGTCCAAGCGACCGCTTAGGCGGACATATTGTGTCAGGTCACGTAGACGGCGTGGGCGAAGTTACACAAATTATTAAGCACTCAGACTACGTAGAGTTCTGGGTAAAAGCGCCAGAAGCCTTGGCTAAATATATTGCGCATAAAGGCAGTATCACCGTTGATGGTATCAGCTTGACAGTTAATGAAGTTAACGGCGCTGAATTTATGCTTTGGATCATTCCTCATACGTTGCAAGAAACCATTATGGGAAGCTATAAAGTGGGCACAGCGGTGAACTTAGAGGTTGATGTTATTGCGCGCTATTTAGAGCGATTGATGCTGGGCGATAAAGCCGCCGAGCCAAAAAGCAAAGGCATTGACATGGCATTTCTAGCCGAGAACGGATTTTTAAGAAAATAACCCTACAAGAAGCACACAACATGGCATTTAACACTACACAAGAAATAATTGAAGACATTCGTCAAGGTAAAATGGTTATCTTGATGGATGATGAAGACAGGGAAAATGAAGGTGATTTGATAATGGCGGCAGAGCATGTGACGCCTGAAGCCATTAACTTTATGGTTACCCACGCCCGCGGTTTGGTGTGTTTACCAATGACGCAAGAGCGCTGTCGCACCCTGAATCTTCCGCTAATGGTTGATAAAAACGAAGCACAGTTTTCTACCAACTTCACAGTGTCTATTGAAGCGGCCACCGGCGTGACCACAGGGATTTCAGCGGCAGATCGCGCAACAACCATTAAAGCTGCTGTAGCGAAAGACGCGAAAGCGACAGACATTGTACAACCAGGTCATATTTTTCCGCTAATTGCTAAAGACGGTGGCGTGTTAAATCGCGCAGGTCACACTGAAGCAGGTGTAGATTTGCCGCGTTTGGCAGGGTTAGAGCCTGCAGGCGTTATCGTAGAAATTCTTAATGAAGATGGCACGATGGCTCGTCGCCCAGAGCTAGAAAAGTTTGCTGAAAAACATAATCTTAAAATCGGTACCATTGCTGATTTAATTGAATACCGCAATCTCAACGAAACCACCATTCAAAAGGTTGCTCAGTGCAACATGCCCACTGAGTATGGCGACTTCGAGCTTCACACGTTTAAAGACAGCATAGACAACCAACTTCATTTCGCCCTTAAAAAAGGCGAAATTAAAGAAGATGAGCCGACACTTGTACGTGTACACCTTCACAATACCTTTAGTGATCTTCTTGGTTCAACACGCGGCATTCACCGCTCGATGACACTAGCAGATGGCATGCGCAAAATTTCAGAAGAAGGCGGTGTGTTGGTGTTGTTAGGGAAAGAAGAGCACATTGAAAGCCAGGTGCGTCGTTTTGCTGCAGAAGACAGAGGCGAGCGTCCCACTGGCGCTGACTGGCAAGGGTCGTCACGCACTATCGGTGTAGGTAGTCAAATTCTTGCATCAATGGGCGTTCACAAAATGCGTCTTCTTAGTAAGCCAATTAAATATCACGCACTTTCAGGTTACGGCCTTGAAGTCGTGGAGTACGTGCACGACTAGTACTTAGCTGTAGGGCGGAGCTAAAGTGGAGAGGGAGTGCTCGTCGCAAACACGCGGTGAATACATCCTTGTACGCTCCGCCACCGCATCCATGCGGTGGAGGGTTTGCGACAAGCACTCCCTTCCCACATTGAGTCAAGCTAACGTACCCGTTTACGAATAGTTGAAGTTAAAGAAACAATCGATTTAGTTTGGGCGCAGTTGTGGTATACTTCGCGCCGTTTTTTCTCGAGGAATGAATCCATGCAGGTAATTGAAGGTAATATCAGAGCAACCGGTAAGAAGTTTGCTATCGTTGTATCACGCTTTAATAGCTTTGTTGTTGAAAGCTTACTAGAAGGTGCATTAGACACGCTAGAGCGTCACGGTGAAGTGAGTGATGACGATATCACGCTAGTGCGTGTACCTGGTGCTTACGAGTTACCTGTAGTGGCTAAGAAATTAGCTGAGAAAAAGTCATTTGACGCCATCATAGCACTTGGTGCGGTTATTCGTGGTGGCACGCCACACTTTGATTTTGTAGCAGGGGAATGCAACAAAGGTCTTGCGCAAGTCTCTCTTGAATACGGCGTACCCGTAGCATTTGGCGTAATTACAACAGATTCAATTGAACAGGCTATCGAGCGTTCAGGAACCAAAGCGGGCAACAAAGGTGCAGAAGCTGCACTTGGCGCGCTGGAAATGGTTAACGTTATCGATGCTGTTGAAAAGCTTTAAGGTAAACATTAAGTGAAAGTTTCAGCTCGTCGTAAAGCCCGTGAACTCGCCTTGCAGGGTGTGTATTCATGGCAAATGAGTCACAACGATATTCAGCAGGTTGAACTGGCGCTAGCCACCAGTAACGACATGCAAAAGGTAGATATGGCGTATTTTCAGGCCTTGCTTCGCGGTGTTGCACACAACGCAAGTAAACTTGATGCAACCATTAAGCCTTACCTTGGCCGTTTGCCTGAAGAGTTAGACCCTATTGAAAAAGCAATCTTGCGCATTGCGACGCTGGAACTGACTGAGCGCATTGACGTACCTTACCGCGTAATCATTAATGAAGCGATTGAGCTTGCTAAAGCATTTGGTGCTGAAGAAAGTCATAAGTTCATTAATGGTGCACTGGATAAAGCAGTGCGCACGTTACGCAAAGACGAGCGCGACTAACCTTACCATGGCGGCATGGATTGCCGCTGAAAGGGTTTTAAAATTACCGTGAAAGAATTTGATCTTATCGGCCGCTACTTTTCAAACTGTGGCCACAAACGCAAAGACGTTGTTATTGGTATTGGTGATGACTGTGCTGTAACAACGGTTCCTGAAAATCAACAGCTGGCCGTTACTACTGATACTCTTGTTGCAGGCGTGCACTTTCTAAAAGATGCGCCGGCTAAGTCAGTGGCATACAAAACTGTGGCCGTAAATTTAAGCGACTTAGCTGCAATGGGCGCAGAGCCCGCGTGGATTAGCTTATCTTTGTCATTGCCTGAAGTGGACGAAGCTTGGTTAGATGATTTTGTTTCTGGCCTTTACGAGCTTACACAGTACTACTCTGTACAGCTTATTGGTGGCGATACAGTTAAAGGCCCAATGGCATTTACTATAACGGCGCAAGGCTTTATACCACCTGGATCTGAACTAACGCGTAGCGGCGCTAAGCCGGGTGATTGGCTTTATGTCACCGGAACGCTTGGTGACGCAGGTGCAGGTTTAGACATTCTTCAAAATAAGCTGAGCGTTAGCGGTGAAGCGAAAGACGTCTTGGTAAATCGTCATTACTTCCCAACACCTCGTGTTGCAGTGGGCACTGCAATTCGACGAATTGCGACCTCGTGCATTGATATTTCTGATGGTTTAATTTCAGATTTAGGGCACATCTTGAAAGCCTCTAAGTGTGGGGCGAATGTTCATGTAGAGCGTTTACCACTATCAAGAGCGTTAACAAGCGCGGTTACACCTGAGCAAGCTATCGAATACGCGCTGTCTGCAGGCGATGACTATGAGCTTATTTTCACTGTAAGTGAAGAGCAGCGCGGAAGTCTTGAAACCTCTCTGGCAAGTACAAACGTTAAAGCTACGTGTATAGGACAGTTAACAGGTCACAATGGCACACTTTCATTGCTAAAAGACAATGAAAAGTTCACGCCGGCTAAAGCATCAGGTTATGAGCACGCCTTTTAGGCAAGCTACTCTCCATAAAGTACTAAGAAAGGAATTGTCATGCAGGCTGAGTTTCGCGCCAGAGTGAGTATGAAAAACCCCGTGCATTTTCTCGCACTAGGTTTTGGCAGTGGGCTAATTCCTTTTATGCCAGGTACCTTTGGCTCTCTAGCTGCATTACCACTTCTTATTGCTTGCAGTCATATCTCACTGGCTTCTTTTATCGCAATTACTTTAATATTTTCAGTTGTGGGTATTTACCTTTGTGGTAAGACTGCTGACGATATGCAGGTTCATGATCACGGCTCAATTGTGTGGGATGAAATAGCGGGCATGTTTGTGACCTTTTTATTTGTACCTATTTCAGCGTCCTCTTTGCTTGTAGGTTTTGTCCTATTCAGACTTTTCGATATCTTAAAGCCTTGGCCAATAGGTATTATCGATAAGCGCTTACACGGCGGTACAGGCATCATGCTTGATGATCTAATCGCCGGTGCCATGGCGTGTGGTTGCCTACACTTATTAATGGCGTTTTGGCCAGCAGCACTTAAGTTATTGTAAGTTCCTCTCCCTAAAAATAGCGCTTGTAGCGATTTGTCAGAGAATTCAGCCGGTGTTTTCAGCTTTAGTTCAGCTCTATCGAATTTAGGGTTGTTGTAATCTGAGAAAGGCGGGACGACAACCGTCTTCAACCCTGTGGGTTGGACGGCAATAATACTAGAGACGGTTTAACACCTCTCTCCATCAAATAAAGAATAAATTATAGATGAAGAGAGGGGCCAGTATCGATTACTTTGACGTTATTTGGCGAGCTGCGGCGATGATACCTTCTGCATCTAAACCGTGCTCTTTGTACATTTCTTGCTGTGTGCCCTGCAGTATGAAACTATCAGGCAGCCCTAACATCTTCACCGCTTTTAATACGCCATTTTGCTGCAAGTGTTCTAGTACGGCACTACCAGCACCGCCCATAATACAGCCGTCTTCTAGCGTGATAAGCGCGCTGTGTTCACTGGCCGCTTTTAACACGGCATCGCCGTCTAACGGCTTAATGAAACGCATGTCGATAACCGTGGCGTCAATCGCCTCTGCAGCTTCAAGAGCGTAAGGCAGTAAGCAGCCAAAGTTTAGAATGGCGATACTTTCAGACTTGCCTTTTGACGATTCACGACACGTACGAGATTTACCAATCTCAAGCTCTGTCATGGCTTCGTCTGGGGTAATACCCATACCTGCACCACGAGGGTAGCGAACAGCAGCTGGCTTTTGTAGCTTGTGACCCGTGTAAAGCATTTGGCGACATTCATTTTCATCTGAAGGAGCCATAACCACCATATTTGGAATACAGCGAAGGAAAGCGATATCAAACGCACCTTGGTGAGTAGGACCATCGGCGCCAACGATGCCCGCTCTATCAATGGCGAACAATACGGGCAGATCTTGAATAGCTACATCGTGAATGAGTTGGTCATAGGCACGCTGCAGAAATGAAGAATAAATTGCAACAACCGCGTTCATTCCTTCTTTCGCAAGGCCTGCGCCAAAGGTCACCGCGTGCTGTTCGGCAATTGCAACATCAAAATATTGCTCCGGAAAACGCTGAGAAAACTCAACCATGCCTGAACCTTCACGCATGGCTGGCGTTACCGCCATTAGCTTAGGATCTTGCGCGGCCATATCACATAGCCATTTACCGAAGATTGCAGAGTAGGTAGGGGCTGAAGGCTTAGATTTTGGCAATGCATTGTCAGCCGGATTGAATTTGGGAACCGCGTGGAACTTGATAGGGTCTTCTTCAGCAACCGCGTAGCCTTTACCTTTCTTAGTGACTACATGCAGTAACTGAGGGCCGTCAAACTTACGCATATTGCGAAGGGTGTCAACTACAGCATTAACGTCATGGCCGTCGATAGGGCCAATGTAGTTAAAGCCAAGCTCTTCAAATATCGTGCCCGGGACAACCATGCCTTTAATGTGCTCTTCTGCTCGGCTGGCAAACTCTTTAATTGGAGGCACATTGCTTAGCAGCTTTTTGCCGCCATCGCGTATAGAATTGAAAAAATTACCTGTAAGTAAGCGTGCTAAGTGGCTGTTTAACGCTCCCACGTTTTCAGAGATAGACATCTCGTTGTCGTTAAGTACAACTACCATATCTTTCTTTATATCACCAGCGTGGTTAAGTGCTTCAAACGCCATACCAGCGGTCATTGCACCGTCGCCAATTACCGCTACCACCTTTCTGTTTTTGCCTTCTTTTTCGGCAGCCACAGCCATGCCCAAACCTGCACTAATCGATGTAGATGAGTGACCAACTGCAAAGGTATCGTAGTCGCTCTCAGGCGGCCATGGGAAAGGGTGCAGACCATTCTTTTGGCGAATGGTGCTCATGCGCTCTGCACGACCCGTGAGGATTTTGTGCGGATATGCTTGATGACCTACATCCCAAAGAAGTCGATCGAAGGGAGTGTCGTACACATAGTGCAGAGCGACGGTCAGTTCCACTGTGCCTAAACCTGATGCAAAGTGCCCACTGGTTTGGCTTACGCTATTAAGTAAGTACTCACGCAACTCATCGGCGAGCTCGCGTAATTTGTCTTGGGGCAACTGCCTCAATTTATCGGGTGTTTGCGCAAGCGCAAGCGTTGGGTAATGTTGGAGATCTAAACTCATGTACT